>JAESGM010000510.1_pt1 | contig 27533 bp, 21 predicted proteins | sample 9269721 | NCBI WGS metagenome assembly JAESGM01 (sample SAMN15720920, study PRJNA650825) | algae metagenome | isolation source: Komarekiella atlantica HA4396-MV6 and co-occurring heterotrophs from... | place: USA: Theobald House, Kauai, HI | collected 2009-07-29 | reverse complement strand
CGAGTTTTCCTGGTGTCTATTGCGCGGTGGAACCACGCTGAACCCTTCCCGAACTCAGAGGTGAAACGCTGCTGCGGCCACGATAGTTTAGGGGTTGCCCTACGCAAAAATAGCTCGATGCCAGGTTTATTTTTAAAATAACAAACAGCCTCTCTGTAATATTAATTCAGGGGGGCTTTTGTTTGTGGCAATTTTTAAGTCACCGCATCAGTTTCAATTTCAACCTTTATAGATTTGATTTTTATTTTATGGTCAATCAAACAGAGTAAGAGACTATATATCCCTACCTTGGGCTGTAAACTACTTTTACAGTGTTTTGAGAGGCAAGCAAGCATTGGAGAAATTATTAAGATTATCAAGAATTATCGATAGTTGCACTGAACGCATCGGTCGATTTACTAGTTGGCTGGTGTTAATAATGGTGATACTTGGCGTGTGGAATGTTGTCGGACGATATCTTGGGCGAATTAGTGGCAACAATCTCACTTCCAATGCTTACATAGAAGCTCAATGGTATATTTTTGATTTAGTTTTCTTGTTGGGAGCAGCTTACACCCTCAAGCATAACGAACACGTCCGTGTGGATATTTTTTACAGTAATTGGTCGCGTCAGCGAAAGGCATTTGCAGACCTGGTAGGAACGATATTTTTCCTGATTCCATTCTGTATCATAATGATTATCTTTTCTTGGGATGCGATCGCCGCTTCGTGGCAAATTCGTGAAGCATCATCCGATCCTGGTGGTTTGCCTCGTTATCCCATTAAAGCCATGATCATCATTGGCTTTGTTCTGTTAATTTTCCAAGGAATTTCTGAAGCGATCAAAAACTTAGCAATTCTCCTTGGCGTAGCGTCTGGTAGAGAAGGCAGACTAGAATCCCAGGAGGAACATGACACTAGCTTATGAATGGCTAGGGCCACTGATGTTTGCGGGTGCGTTGGTGCTGCTGTCACTGGGATATCCAGTAGCCTTTTCATTAGGTGGTGTAGCGATCGCATTTGGAATTCTGGGGATTGGACTGGGCATATTTGATCCAGTGTTTCTCACTGCCATGCCACAGCGGATTTTTGGCATCATGGCAAACTATACTCTGTTAGCTATCCCTTACTTCATTTTCATGGGAGCAATGCTGGAGAAATCCGGGATAGCGGAGAGGCTGTTAGAAACGATGGGGATTTTGTTTGGACGCTTACGTGGTGGACTGGCTTTAGCTGTGGTGTTGGTAGGTGCGTTGTTGGCAGCAACTACTGGTGTAGTCGCCGCGACAGTGGTAGCAATGGGTTTAATTTCTCTACCGATTATGCTGCGCTATGGCTACAACAAAGAATTAGCCACTGGTGTGATTGCTGCATCGGGAACTTTGGGGCAAATTATCCCGCCGAGTGTGGTGTTAGTAGTACTGGGCGATCAGTTGGGTGTATCGGTAGGTGATTTATTCCTCGGTTCAGTGATTCCTGGTTTGATGATGGCCAGTGCTTTTGCTCTACATGTGCTAATTGTGGCATTTTTGAAGCCAGTAGCACCAGCTTTGCCTGCTCAGGTGCGAGAAATTGGTGGTCAAGCCTTGGCAAAGCGGGTGATTCGGGTGATGATGCCGCCTTTGATACTGATTTTATTAGTACTAGGTAGTATTTTTTTTGGCATTGCTACCCCGACAGAAGCAGGTGCAGTGGGTTGTGCTGGAGCGGTCGCTCTTGCTGCTGCTAATCGTCAACTCACCTTAGAATCTTTGCGTCAAGTTTGTGATGCCACTTTGCGAATCACCAGCATGGTGATTTTTATCCTGTTTGGTTCCACAGCCTTTAGTTTAGTCTTCCGGGGATTGAATGGCGATCAATTCATGTTCGATGTTCTTGCTAATCTTCCCGGCGGCAAAACTGGCTTTTTGGTCGTCAGCATGGCGGTGGTATTCATTCTCGGCTTCTTTATCGATTTTTTCGAGATCGCTTTTATCGTCATCCCTCTATTTGTGCCAGTTGCCCAGCAATTAGGCATTGACCTAATTTGGTATGGTGTAGTGTTGGGAGCAAATTTACAAACTTCTTTCCTGACGCCTCCCTTTGGTTTTGCGCTGTTTTACTTGCGTGGTGTTGCACCGCCGGAAGTCACTACAGCAGATATCTATCGTGGTGTAATACCGTTTATTCTGCTGCAACTGTTGGTGCTGGTATTAATTATTGTTTTCCCTGGTATTGTCAGCTTCCTACCTTCTTTGGCAGGTTGAAGATGTGGGAATAGCGATCGCTAATGAATAAATTATTTTAAGTTTCTATGTACGGAACCGGACAGACTAAAGTTTGTCTGTATGTGTAACCTTGAGAAAGGTGTAAATTTTAATTTTATTTAGAAGAGTAGGCATTGTGATGCATTTACTATTTAAATGTTAAAACCATAAAAACGCAAAACTAATCTATAGTTAATCTATCTCAATTGATAGGCTACCTTGTCCATGATTGATAAGAACTTACAAGGTAGACTCGGTTTAATAATCGGCGAAAAGAAAAAATTATCTTACAAACTTTACTTATTTTAAAATAGAGTAAACTTCAAAGCTATAAAAGCCAATTCAATTTAAATTCCAAAAGATGTAATTGATTTGCCCCTATGAAACTTAGAATACTCCTTTAGTCTGAAGCTAAACATCCTAAAAGAAAGAAGTTATTATTTGTCAGGAAATCAATAATATATAAAACACGATTTACAAACTGTCAAAATTAGACAGTTACCGTTATGTTTACTATTGATGAGTATGTGATAAATCAGAAAACTGGACAAGTAGGAAAAGTAGTTGGTTACGGACACGAAATAATCAATAATGTATATACCGTAACGCTGAAAGTTCTGGTAAAGGAAACTGCCGATTCTGTAAAAAGAATATGTCTAGTAGAAGATAAAATTTCAGCGTGGAATCGGTGCTCTATAGCTTCAGATCCGCATTTAGTTATCAACAATAAAATCTAGTTTCAAAGGATAATTTTAATGTTAATCAAACTAGCTTTTTTTGACATTAAAGTTTATTGCTTTTGAAAGCATAAGTTTAGCAATTTGTTAAACTTAGTGTGAGTTCAATAAACCTCTCCTTGCCTTAAACCAAAATTCAATTTTGTCTCTCTCCGGTTCGGAGAGGGACAATTTTATTTAATAAAAAATGCTAATGCCGTTAAAATAATTACAATATGTGGTAGTGCAAACGATCGCAGTTGAATGAGGATATAAATTACTCGATCGCCAAACTATTTTCTTAATTATCCGAATAGCTGTTCAGGTACTACTAGTTGTAACAAAATTTGCAAAGCTCAATTCATTAACGCGGTTCCAGTTATACACACTCTGCCGAAATGTTTTCCATTGTTCATAAACTTGTTTGAAAGTTACGTCTTTGTTGGCATTTTCATTGAATAGCTCAAAGGATATTTTTTGTGCTGCTTGCATAATCTCCGGGCTGTAGGGCGTAAGCTTAGTACCACCAGCCAGCAACCGCGAAAGTGCTTCTCCATTCAAAGCATCATATTCACTGAGCATATTCAAGTTAGCCTCTAAAGTAGCTGTCTTAAAAATTTCCTGGTATTCTTTGGGCAGCCGCTTCCAAGCGTTCAAGTTAACTAACACATCTAAGGTTGGCCCTGGTTCCCACCAGCCAGGATAATAATAGAATTGCGCGGCTTTATTTAGACCGAGTTTCTCGTCATCATAAGGGCCTACCCACTCGGCTGCATCAATTGCTCCCCTATCTAGTGCTAAATAAACTTCGCCTCCAGGTAATACTTGCACATTTACCCCCAAACGAGACATAACTTCTCCACCCAATCCGGGAATACGCATTTTCAACCCTTTGAGGTCAGAAATAGACTTAATTTCTTTTTTGAACCATCCCCCCATCTGTGCCCCAGTGCTGCCGGCAGGAAAATTAATTACATTGAAGTTAGTATAAATTTTCTGTATAGCTGCTAATCCACCACCGTGATAAAGCCAAGCATTCTGCTGTTGGGCATTTAAACCAAAGGGTACAGAAGTAGCAAAAGCTAAGGCCGGATTTTTGCCGATGTAATAGTAGCTAGATGTATGGCCACATTCAACAGTCCCGGCTTGCACAGCATCAAGTACTTGCAATCCTGGTACTAACTCCCCAGCTGCAAACGGCGTAATCTTGAAACGTCCGTTGGTCATTTCCTCAACCCGCTTAGCAACTGTATTCGCACCGATGAAAGTACCCAAAGACTTGGGCCAGCTGGTCGCCATCCGCCAACGAATATTTGGCAGTCCAGCTTGTACAATAGGAGATGTACTACGGGTACAAGAAACTAGGGTAGCAGCAGTTGCCGTAGCGATCGCAGCTGTATTGAGAACCTCTCGGCGTTTCATAATTATTAATTATTTAAAGTAGTCAAAATTTTAAGCTAAATACTGCCCCTAACAACACCCTATCAACTTGATAGAAATTAGTTAACGAGGCAGGATGTCATCTAGGCGAAGTTTGAGACGGGGTAAAAGTGGTGAGTTAATTGGATAGATACCAATTTGGGTTGCAATGCCACTCACCGTTTCGTGGGAGCCAGTGGGTTCGGTGTCAATTAGTTCTCCATCTGCCAATTCATAGCGGGGATTGTCTCGGTATTGAGAGAAAAAATTTTCAAAGGATAGCGTTTTTGAGGAGATATAGGTCATTTTTCTGAGTCATCAGGTAGAGTTTTTACTCATCCTACCTAATAGTAATAGGTGACGGATATTGAAATTATCCATCACCTATTACCAAAAGACTATTAACCAAGTAATTAGCTTAATGTTTATTTCAAGTTTTGGCTTTTTTTGTTAACGCCAATGTTTGGGTACTTGAAGATTTTCTGGCAAAATAGTTGTGCGATCGCCAATTGCCAATTCAATCTGCTCTAATTCTAAATGTTCAGATTGACTCAAGTTTGCTCCTGACAGGTTCGCTTTTTGTAGGAATGCTTCTAGTAGGTTAGTTCCAGTCAGGTTTGCTTCTTGTAGTTTAGCTTCATACAAGTTTGCTTCTTGTAAGTTAGCCTCTTGTAAATTGGCTGTACTGAGTAAGACATTTTCTAGGTTCGCTCCAATCAGTTTCGCCTTTTGCAAGTTACTGCCAATCAAGTTTGCTTCTTGGAGATTGCTACCCTCAAAGTTGACGCCGCAGAGGTTGGCATCACAAAGAATTGCTCCTTCTAAATTGGCATTATAAAGAATTGCTCCTTCCAAATTTGCATCATAAAGGGTTGCTCCTTCTAAGTTGGCATCATAGAGGATGGCCTTAAAGAGATTAGCTTTTCTAAGGATTACTCCTTGCAGATTTGCCTCTGGAAGAATTGCTTTTTGTAGGTTGGCTTCATAGAGGATAGACCCACAAAGATCAACTTCAGATAAGTCTGCCTCAGAGAGGTTTGCTCGTATGAGGTTGACCCATTGCAAGTTTGCTCCTATCAGGATTGCCTTGGAGAGGTTGGCATCCATTAGGTCAGCACCAGTGAGGTCTGTATTACGTAAATCTAATTTCTGATTTATCGGATCATTTTGTGAATCGCGTCGTCCAATGACAGTCAAGGCTGTTTGAATATCTGTGGGAAGTTTTGAGGATTCTTGCGACTCAACCTCGTCTTCATCTTCTGACCTGACTGGGGCATTCTCTCGGATAAAAGCAGCGAGGATTTCCATAATTGTCCAATGGTCTTTGGGGGAATCTTTGGCGATTCTTTCTAAGGCATAAATAGCGGCGAATCGCGTTTCGATTTTCTCATTTCCCAACTGTTCAATTGCTTTAGAAAATCGTTCTGGAGCAAATTCCTCTATATTTGGTTGTTTGTAGTTGATGTTTATTGCGGGATTTTTATCCCAACCTAGCACCCCATTAATATGTTTCGTTAATACACTCTGATCCACGCCCAGAGAGAGTCTAGAGGTAAAATAAGCATTAATGCTAACAGCTAATCCTCCAAATATTATGGCAATAATTGTTAATAATTGAGTGGCATATTCTATTTTTTGCTGATTTGATACTCCTTGAATATCTGAAAACAATGAGTAAGTTAAAGTTAATGGTAAAATAAATATAACTGAAATAATTAGCAACAAACTTGTAATTTCATTGGTCTTGATCAAGGACATGTGATGAGTCCTCATATCTGACTCCTTAAGTAAGTTAATTTAGGTTTATCCTATGAGGTTAATTCGATATTTGATACCGTACAAACACTGATAAAATGACCAACAAAAAAATCTGTTGCATAAAGAATTATCTATTGATTCTGAGAAATTATTTCTATAAACAGTATGAATTAAGCAAGTTCGCAGAGTCAAAAAGCCTTTCATAGCAAATGAATGTTTATATCCCACTTTTGCTGTGATGACTGAAAGTGGCAGAACTATCTAAAAACAAGTCTACAAGGTCAGGATTGTAGGAAATACAGGTATTTAAGCCAGGTTGGATATCAAAAATATTGGATGAAATACATTGCCTTTCTCGTTTGCCAGCATCACTCACTAGGTGTACAAAAATGTTGCGTTTCTATGAAGGATCTATATTTCACACAGTTGAAAACGGTGATAATATTTGTATAACTAATCACAAAACTTACTTAACAAATCTTAATAATTACTAATTACCTAGATTGAAAAGTTGATGAGGTTTAAGTAATTAGCCAGATTAGTGCCAATGTGTTGCTTTAAGATAATCTGGTAGAAAATCAATATTTATAGGATAAGCACTCTTTACTTTCTTTGTGATTTGGAGAAAGGGTAAGGGGTAAAGAGGAAAGGGTAAACCCAAATATGCACCCCTTTAACCGAGAACTATTGGGTAGGGGATCAAGCATATTATGAATATTTTTCATCTCCAGAATTGTTATGGAGATTTTTGGTAGAAATTATAGGATTTTGGGAAAACGGTAGAATGCGCCCAAGTAACTAATTGATGCTCAGATAACTTAACTGGATTGCCGCCAATGTGTTGGTGGTTCCATGTAATCAGGTAGGCGAGTTGTGCGATCGCCAAGGGCCATTGTAATTTGGTGTAACTCTAAATTTTTAGCTCCTGTCAAAACTGCCCCTTCGAGTTTGACATCCCCAAGGTTTGCACCAGAAAGATTAGCTCCCATGAGGTTTGAGCGAGTCAGGTTGGCTTGATAGAGGTTTGCTCTCTGGAGGTTGGCTCCGATGAAGTTTGCCTGATATAGGTCAGCTTCGGTTAGGCTGGCTTCCGAGAGGTTAGCAAAATAAACATCTGTTTGCTTAAGTTTGGCTGCATTCAGATTTGCTCCTGAAAGGTTTGCTCCATTCAGGTTGGCTCCATTCAGATTAGCTCCAATTAGACCTGTTAGATGCAAGTTGGCTTTACCAAGCTTTGCTCCTTGCAAGTTAGCTAAGAATAGCTTCGCTCCAGAGAGGTTAGCGATTTTCAAAGTTGCTTGTTGTAAGTTAGCTTTATAAAGGTTTACTCCTTGCAAGTTGGCTGCACGCAGACTTGCCCCAGATAAGTTGGCTGAACGTAAGTTTGCTCCAGAGAAGTCGGTGCGATTGAGGTTTGCCCTTTGTAGGTTGGCTCCAATTAGACTGGCTTTTCGCAATTTGGCTTCGTAGAGAATAGACCCAACGAATTTAGCGCCATCAAGGTTTGCTTCACATAAATCAGCTCCACGCAGGTCGGCTGCACTCAGGTCAGCTCCGCGTAGGTCTGCTTGTTGGAAGTTGACCCCTAAAAGATCTGCTCGCCTAATATCTGTATTACGTAAATCAAGTTTCTGGTCTTTCGGGTCTTCGAGTGAATTACGCCGTCCGATGACAGCTAAGGCTGCTTGAATATCAGTGCGAAGTTTTGGTAATTCTTCATGAAGATGCTGATCTGAGTATGGTCTAGGACGTGGCCCACCTCTACGCCTACTTGTGTAGACTGCTGGTGAGTATTCTAGCTGTTGGTGGATCTCCATTGACTGGGTTGATGCATTCTCTCGCACAAAGGCAGTCAGAATTTCCATGATTGTCCAGTGTTCTTTAGGAAAATCCTGAGCAACTCGTTCTAATGCATAAATTGCACCTGTCCGAGTTTCAATTTTCTCATGTCCAAGCTGTGCGATCGCCGCCATAAAACGCTCTGCAACCAGCCTATCTTGATTGAGTTTGGCATTTTGAATGCCAATTTCCAGATTTTTTTCGGTTGCGATCGCATTTTTATGCATCGATTGGGCACGCTTTGCCGCATAGTAAGCATTAAACATTACTGCCGATGCTAGGAAAACTATTGCAGTAGTTGTTAATGCTTGATTTCTATACTGTATTTTTTCCTGGACTGACAATTCCTTAATACTGGACAATGCGAAGAAAATTACAGTCAATGAGAGGGCAAATATAACTGTTATGGCTATTAACCAATTTAACAGAGCGTCTGTCTTATTAGCAGACATGGCAGAAATATTCCTCACAATCCAGAATTATTACTTAGATGTTAGGGTAAAACAGTATATCATTTAGCTGATAATTTTACTACGTCCCAAAAGACTTATTTAAATTCAAGATGGCATCTAATCTACTAGTAGCTTGATATTCTTTGAAAGAAGTTGTACGTAAACGAGTAGCGGCTGATTATTAAACATCGCACGTTTGAAGATGGCCCGTCACGAAATATCTACTATATTTATCCCCTTAGTATCTCGATACCTTTCGGTTAAAAGTAAAAAGCTGAGATTACCCTTTACCCTTTACCCAGCTCACAAAAGAGATAAGAAGTGCTTATAAAGAAAAGTATTGCTTGGTATCTTACTCAGAGAATTTGGCTTCTCTAATATTTGCGCCATCGAATATGGCATTATCAACAACTGCTCCATGCAGGCTAGCTAGATATAAGTTGGCTTGATAAAGATTTGCTCCAGAGAGGTTTGCTTTTTCTAGGTTAGCTGCACTGAGGATTGCTCCCTCTAAATTGGCTCCAGCAAGGTTAGCCCCACAAAGGTTAGCTGCACTAAGGATTGCTCCCTTTAAATTGGCTCCAGAAAGGTTAGCTTCAGAGAGATTAGCTAGGTAAAGATTTGTATCTTCCAAATTAGCACTATTCAAATCAGCTCCCCTCATATCAGTATGACTCAAATCAAGTTGTTTATCTTTAGGGTCTTTTTTTGCATCCCTTCTAACAATAACCGTAAGAGCTGCTTGAATATCTGTAGGAACTTTTGCTAATGGGTTGCTTATTAGTTCTAATTGGAGCGTATAAGGAGAATTTTCTCTGATAAAAGTAGTAAAAGTATCTATAATCAGCCAATGGTATTGTGGATGATCTTGAGCAATTTTTTCTAAATCATGAATTATAGCCAGACTGGTTTCTATAGAATTATTCCCCAGTTGTTCAATTGCTACTTTTAAGCATTGCTTTGCTGATTTATGCTGAGTATTTTTAACTTTTTGAGCAACATCTATCTTAAGGAATAGTTTTGATAAAAAACTATCGTCCTTAAGTAAAATACTTTTCATAAGAGAATAAGCATTAATAATTACTGTCAACATACTTACAGTTTTTTACTATAACGGTGTATGCTATTGTTCCATATAGGGTGGATTTGTGAACATTAGTAAATATAACTACTAATGCAACAAATAAAAGAGAAACATAACTTTTGTTAAGTAGACATAGATAATGCGCGATCGCTAAGCTCCTTAGTTATGAGTTGTACTAACTACTCTTCATTCTTCATTGACAAATGAAGTTGATCATGAAAATTTTTATTTATGTTTAATCACTGAACTGTATTGAAAATATACTTGTATCCTGGATTGTAAGCACTAACTCATGGGTTATCTTGTCAAAGCCCTGATTAGTATCCATATTTTTCCCATCTTTTGCTTCTTTTTTATCCCGCCTCAGAATCAATTTTGAATGTCCAGATGCAACAAAACTTACAGCCGATAATTAAAAACCTAGTGCTGATTGGTGGTGGTCATAGCCATGCCATTGTCATGAAAATGCTTGGCATGAAACCATTACCTGAAGTACGTTTAACTTTGATTACTGCAACATCAGATACAGCCTACTCTGGAATGTTACCAGGGCATATTGCCGGATTTTACAATCATGATGAATGTCATATCGACTTGCAATCCTTAGCAAACTTTGCTCAAGCAGAGTTGTATATTGACACAGTAGTAGGACTTGATTTAAAAAATAATAAAGTTATTTGTGCTCACAGACCTGCTGTAAATTTTGATGTGTTGTCCATTGATATTGGCAGTACTCCTGCCACATTATTTGTAACAGGTGCGGCAGAATACGCAATTGCGGCTAAGCCAGTAGCGCAACTCCTAGAATATTGGGATAAGTTAGTTGAAACTGTCAGTAAAAATCCCCAAGAATCAATTAGTATTGCAATTGTGGGTGGAGGCGCTGGCGGTGTGGAATTGGCGCTATCAATGCGAGCTAGATTACATAGAATTTTGGCTAAAACGCAACAATCAAGTCCAAATTTAGCAATTCATTTATTTCAGCGTGACACAGAATTGATGCCTAAATATCATCAATCAGTGCAACATCAAATTCAACAAATTTTAATCGAAAAAGGTATTAAGCTACATCTTGGGGAAACTGTATGCAAAGTTGCACCAAAAGACCTCACCCCTAACCCCTCTTTGCTTGCGGAGGGAGGAAATAGAGAAGTATTTGAGGTTAAATGTGAATCTGGGTTGACGGTAGAGTGCAATAAAATTTTTTGGGTAACACAAGCATCAGCACCCGATTGGTTAAAAACATCTGGACTCAGAACTGACAAGCAAGGCTTTATTTTGGTAGAGGACACATTACAATCTCAAACGCACCCACACATATTTGCTGCTGGTGATATAGCCACAATGGTAAATTATCCCCGTCCGAAAGCTGGGGTGTTTGCTGTGCGCCAAGGTAAGCCTTTGTTTGAGAACTTGCAACGGATTTTATTAAGTAAGTCGCTTAAACCTTATAAACCACAGAAAGAATATTTGAGTTTAATTGGTACAGGAGATAAACGAGCGATCGCAACAAAAGGTAATTTTACATTACCACCTCATAAACTATTGTGGTGCTGGAAAGATTGGATTGACCGTCGCTTCATGAAACGCTTCAGTAACCTGCCACAGAAAGAGCCAAGCAATCACTCTAGCACTGGTTACAATAATTTGTGTTGACAAACACTTTGAAATTTTGTCTTTGCATGGTCAAATAAAAATGATTTAATAAAATTCTTGCAAAACGTGTATTGTTACCTCCACTATTAGCTTTTGCAAGATGTCTAATCACTACATGACTATTTACCGATGAAAGACTCTATTGCTCGTACGACAGCATTATTATCTACTTGCGCTTTATTGCTGACAGCTTGTGGTGGCGGTACTCAAACTGGTACGGCAGGTAATACCGCCAATAATACTACAACTAACACCACAGCCACAACAACTACGTCCAGCGTTGTTCCTATTGGTATTGCCGTTGCCCAAACTAGTAACGTCGCCTTATTGGGTCAAGAGCAAGTTGCTGGAGCCAAAATTGCCGAGAAGTATTTTAATGATAAAGGTGGTATCAACGGTACTCCAATTAAATTGGTCTTTCAAGATACTAGTGGCGATGAAGCAGGAGCAATTAACGCTTTCCAAACTTTAATTAATAAAGATAAAGTTATTGGTATTGTAGGCCCAACTTTATCACAACAAGCTTTTAGTGCTGACCCCGTTGCCGAACGTGCTAAAGTGCCAGTTATTGGCCCTTCAAATACTGCTAAAAATATTCCCGAAATTGGTGATTACGTTGCTCGTGTATCTGCACCAGTTTCCATCGTTGCTCCTAATTCAGTTAAAGCCGCATTGAAGCAGAATCCACAAATTAAACAAGTTGCAGTTTTCTACGCTCAAAATGATGCGTTTAGCAAGTCAGAAACAGAGATTTTCCAGCAAACAGTTAAGGATCAAAAGCTGCAATTAGTAACAGTGCAAAAGTTCCAAACTAGTGATACAGACTTTCAAAGTCAAGCTACTAATGCTATTAACGCAAAACCAGATTTAATCATTATTTCTGGCTTGGCTGCTGATGGTGGTAACTTGGTGCGACAACTGCGAGAACTCGGTTATACGGGCTTAATTGTTGGCGGTAATGGTCTGAATACCTCAAATATATTGCCAGTGTGTAAAGCATTTTGCGATGGTGTATTGATTGCTCAAGCTTACAGTCCAGAGCATCCAGGTGAGATTAATGCGACTTTTCGTAAAGCTTATTTTGACCAATACAAGAAAGAACCACCGCAATTTAGCGCCCAAGCTTTTGCTGCGGTACAAGTGTATGTAGAAGCTTTGAAAGCTTTAGATAACAAAAGCAAAGTCAATAAATTACCCTTGCCACAATTACGAACAGAATTGAATAAACAGATATTATCTGGAAAATACAACACACCCCTTGGCGAAATTGGTTTTACACCAGTAGGTGAAGTAGTGCAAAAAGATTTTTATGTAGCTCAAATCAAACTTGATAAAGATAAAATTCAGGGCAGATTCACATTCCTAAAATAGTTTCACATGACTATAAACCTGTTTTTGCAGCAGTTATTAAATGGGTTATCTATCGGCAGTGTATACGCGATTTTTGCTTTAGGATATACCCTAGTTTATTCCATTTTGGGCATTATTAATTTAGCTCATGGGGCGATTTTTACCCTAGGTGCATATTTCACCTATACACTCATGGGTGGTAGCTTTGGATTTAACGGCTTGCTGGCTAATGCAGCTTTGCCTGTAAAATTACCATTTGCCATATCCTTGATTTTAGCAAGTACCTTGGCGGGATTGGTAGGAGTGGTGATGGAACGCATTGCCTTTCAACCTTTACGGCGTCAAGGTTCTGACCCTTTGCTAACAGTAGTTTCTAGCTTGGGTGTGGCTGTGGTAATTGTGAACTTAATCCAGTATTTAGTAGGCGCAGAAAGTTACACATTTCCAGCCGATACTTACGGGGATTTGCCACCTGCGATTAACTTTGGTACGCCAGAAAATCCAATTCCCATTCGTAGCGTACAGATGGTAATTTTTGCTGTGTCTGTGGTGTTTGTGGCAATTATTACCTATTTTATTAATCGTACTAAATATGGTAAAGCAATGCAAGCGATCGCAGAAGACCCAACCACTGCCAGTCTATTAGGAATTAATACTGATCGTTTTATTATCCTAACATTTTTTATTAGCAGTTTTTTAGCAGGATTAGCAGGGACTTTAGTCGCCTCTAGTGTTAGTATTGCCGGGCCATATTTTGGAATTGCTTTCGGTTTGAGAGGTTTAGCAGTAATTGTTTTAGGTGGTTTAGGTAGTATTCCTGGTGCGGTGCTAGGAGGCTTAGTAATTGGATTAGCAGAGGCATTTGTACCAAGCGAATACTCTGCCTTTAAAGATGCAGTAGCCTTTGGAATTTTGTTTATTATGCTATTAGTTAGACCCCAAGGATTGCTAGGACGGCGGTTTATTCAGAAGGTTTAAGGAGGCGTAGCGCCATGACAACATTCACAAAACAGAAATTAACCTTTGAGCAGTTTCTTGAACAGTGTCCAGAGGAAGGTTTATATGAACTCGTTGATGGAGAAATTGTAGAAGTGCGTTCAACCAGAAATCATGATGATGTTGCTAATTTTATATTATTTGCTTTCAACGATGAAATTAGACGGCTAAAATTAAGTTATGTAGTTAATAACACAGCAGTATTTAAAACTATAACTGCTAAAGCAACAGAGCAAGGACGCAAACCTGATTTAAGTGTCATAGATAAAGATGTATGGCGCTCAAATCGTTCTGCTTATTCTGCACTTGAAGAACCTATCCAGTTAGCTATAGAAGTGACATCAACTAATTGGGAAGATGATTACATTGATAAATTGGATGAATATCAACGTTTAGGTATTACAGAATATTGGATTGTGGAGGACACTGCGTTGGACGGGTTTCCCGGCTTGAAGCAAGTGTCCGTTGATTATTTGGCAATTGGGTTAAGAGAGTATTTGGGAAATCTGAAAGTTCCAGCAGTGTTTGTGTTTTTATTAAATGTTGAGGGAAAATACCAGCGTACACAATTTAGAGGTTCAGAGCGGATTATATCTCGAACTTTTCCTGAACTATCACTGACAGCAGAGCAAATATTAACAGCTTAAGAATTGATGAAAGCGTAAAATGGCTGATTTTTTTGCAACTTATGGTTCTTTAATTGTCTCTATGGTATTAGGGGCGTTGCTTGGTTTATCCCTATATTTACCATTGATGGCTGGGCAATTATCTTTAGCTAGCCCTGGATTTTACGCTGTTGGTGGGTATGTTGCTGCAATTTTATCTACCACTGTTTTTACAACCCCTGCTGGTAATTTATTCCCGATTCCCTTGCTGTTATTAGAAATGCTAATTGCAGGTATAGTGTGTGGTTTTCTAGGTATAGCAGTAGGAATCCCAGTGCTACGATTGCGGGGAATTTATTTAGCGATCGCTACCATTGCTTTTGTAGAGGTTTTGCGAGTAATATCATTAAATCTAGATATTACAGGCGGTGCGATCGGCATACCCAATATTCCTCAACCTTTCGACATCCAAATTAGCTATTTGTGGATTGCTTTACCATTACTTCTCATTAGTATGGTGTTATTTTACCGCCTGGAACGTATCCGTGTAGGCAGGGCATTTATAGCTATCCGCGAAGATGAATTAGCTGCGGGTGCAATGGGGATTAATCCCACTTATTACAAAGTTTTAGCTTTTACCCTGGGAGCAATTCTAGCAGGGGTTGTAGGCGCAATTAGTGCCCACTTTCTCAACACTTGGAATGCTCGTCAAGGTACTTTTGATGCCAGTATTATATATTTAACTTTTGTATTGATTGGTGGTTCCAGAACTTTTTTAGGGTCAGTAGTAGGAGGTATGATATTTACCGCTTTGCCAGAAATTTTGCGAAACTTAGCCGATACAGGTGGATTACCTACTTGGTTAGCGCAATTTCTGCGAGATGGGAGACTAATTATTTTTGGCTTGCTGATAGTAACAGGTACAATTTTTTTCCCCCAAGGATTGGTGACTCCAGATATTTTTAAAAGACGCAAAACTAGAAATAAACAAAGCAGTAAAAACCAAAATTAAATTCTAGCATTTCCCAATCTTCATCTGTGTTCATCCGTGTTTATCTGTGGTTAATTACTTATTCTTGTCAGGACTTACGCATGGGTTACGGAAAATCGTAGACGCGTTCGCGGAGCGTCTCGTAGAGAAGCGGCTTGCCAAGAGCGAAAAGTTCTGCGGGAGGGTTTCCCTCTCTTACGAGACGCTAACGCGAACCGCAGGAAACTTTTCAAGACAGGCTACCACAGAGGCGCAGCGAAAAGTTTGCGCGTCCGGGTTTCCCGGCGCAAAACTTCTCAAGACAGAGGTCACGGAGAAATGAGAGTTTGAGAGGTTTTTTGCGTAAGTCCTACTTGTACCTCACTCAAGTGAGAAGTTCTATATTCATAACTAATATGCAAAATGTCGTACACTACCCCAGTAGCTAATAATATTGTTTTAGAAGCAAAAGCCTTGACTCGCCGATTTGGGGGTCTAGTTGCAGTGAATAATGTATCTTTTACAGTCAATAAACATGAAATTTTTGGACTTATTGGCCCTAACGGTGCAGGAAAAACAACACTATTTAATTTGATTACCGCTTTCATTCAACCTTCTAGCGGCAAATTACTTTATTACGGTGCAGAATCTCAATTGCGCCCCCATCAAATAGCTGCTTTAGGTATCGCCCGTACCTTCCAAAATATCCGCTTATTTGGAGAATTATCAGCGCTAGAAAATGTGATAATTGCTCGACATTTACATACAAAAAGTAGTATTATCACAGGAGTATTAGGATTACCACCAGCACCAAGTGAAGAATCAAAAAGTAGACAAAAAGCTTTAGATTTATTGGATTTAATTGGTTTAAGCGATCGCGCCGAAGAAAAAGCCAGAAATTTTCCCTACGGTGATCAACGTCGCTTAGAAATTGCCCGCGCCTTAGCTCTAGAACCGCAAATCTTACTCCTCGACGAACCTGCTGCGGGTATGAACCCCAACGAAAAACAGCAGCTCAGTGAATTTATTCGCAATCTCCGCGATCGCTTCAATTTAACAATCATCCTTATCGAACATCATGTACCTTTAGTAATGGGTTTATGCGATCGCATTGCAGTGTTAGACTTTGGGCAATTGATTGCTTTGGGCGAACCATCTATTGTGAGAAATAACCCAGCTGTAATTGAAGCTTATTTAGGAAATGAATAAACCCAATTTCCTATTAAGCAAATCATCACAAAGAGAGACTCAGGATAGGTGCGGCGATCGCAACTCCAGCCTAAACTACAGATCTAATCCCACTCTGACAGGAACCCCTCGTGAAAGCTAGATGGATAATCACAGCAGTTTCGGCAGCACTGTTTTTTGGCGGTAGCTTATTAACATCACTGCGCGATCCCTGGTTTCAGAACTTACAACGTCCTGACTGGTTGACCTTTGAATTCCTCATCCCATTCATCTGGATTTTCGTTTGGGCTTGCGCCACAATCTCAGCAATTATCGTGTGGGAAAGAAGCTCAAAACGCTCTCGTCCTTGGTACTTAATGGGTATCTATGCAGCGATCGCCCTGCTAACCTCAATTTACAGTCCTATTGTCGTAGAATTTCGTAGCCTCACAGGAGGACTGATTGTCGGCGGCTTAGCAACAGTTTTGGTCTATATCCTGGCTTTTCTGGTCAAGCCTATTTCTCAAAAAGCCTCCTGGCTATTTTTGCCTTATGCCCTCTGGGGCCCTGTCGGCACTTATCTGACTTGGTTATTAATTCAACTAAATCCAGGCGTATCTTAACTATAAGACTTGCATAATTAAAGATTACAGGTATGTCTTCAGACAGCTAAACCGGACGCTTGCAAGCCTTAACATCTATCGTTTGCCAGAGGAAGCAACGATTAGATTTTTTTATGCTTTTGGTGATTTAGCACCCATCATCTAATTCCCACTCTACAGAAACCGCTCTAGAAAAAGAGAAATATATGCAAGGTTTTCGAGTAGGTTCTATTTTCGGATTTGAAATCCGAATAGACTTGTCTTGGCTATTAATAGTCTTCCTCGTCCTATGGACTTTAAGTACAGGTCTATTTCCAGCCAACTATCCAGGGCTTTCTAGTGCCACCTATTTTGGCATGGGACTAGTGGCGACGCTGCTGTTTTTCGCATCACTACTTGCTCATGAACTTTCTCACTCCTTTGTAGCTAGGAATAAAGGAATTCCCGTTGAAGGCATCACCTTATTTATCTTTGGTGGTGTCTCTCGCACTCGTATGGAAGCCGAGAATCCCGGCGACGAGTTCCAGATTGCCATAATTGGGCCCCTCACCAGTGTGCTGCTTGCTGCTTTCTTTGGCTTAATTTGGTTTATAGGCAGAAATGCTGGATGGAGCATTGTAGTTACGGGTGTCGCTTCTTACCTCGCTTCTATTAATCTCATCCTCGCCATCTTCAACATGTTACCTGGATTTCCTTTAGATGGTGGTCGCGTCTTTCGTTCAATTCTCTGGAAATATACTGGCAACCAAAAGAAGGCCACTCAAATCGCCTCTAGCGGTGGTAAATGGTTGGCTTATTTACTAATTGCTCTTGGTTTCTGGGAATTATTTGGTTCTGCCCTATTGGGTGGACTTTGGTTGATCTTGATTGGTTGGTTCCTATACAATGCCGCAGAAGCTAGCTACGAAGAAATTTTGGTTCGTACAAGTCTTGAAGGAGTAAAAGCACGGGAAATTATGACTCCCTACCCAGAAACGGTAAATGCTGATTTGACGCTACAAGATTTAGTAGATAAATATTTTCTCAGTCGTCGCTATCAATCTTTTCCAGTGACTCAAGATAGCCATCCTATAGGAATTATTACCTTAAATCAGATCAAGGATGTTCCGCGAGAAGAATGGGTATACCGTACCGTGAAAGACACGATGATTCCCACAGATAAAGGAGTTACTGCCCGTCCAGAAGAAGAAATGTCTCAGGTATTAGAAAAAATGCAAGAGTCAGGAGTTCGTCGCGTACTAGTGACTCAAAATAGTTCACTCAAAGGTATTATCACCGCCAATGATGTAGCAAGTTGGTTACAGCGACAGCGAGACTTAGGCAGACAGATGGAATAAATAAATTTCTAAAAAAACATGTCTGTCATACTACAGCAAGATCCCGCAGGGTACACATTGACTGTAGAAACGTTCGTTGTATTGCAACATCTCTACGAAATAATCGGTTTTTCTCGCTACTATTTTATTAAAACAGATTTTTTGGTGGCAATTTGCTCTTAGTAGGTGAGTATTCAGAGCAATTCATTGCTTCTTCAGTAAGAACAATTGAAGGGTTGACAGCACACTTGAGATAATGATTGTTTGAATAAAATTTACAGTTCTTACAAGGAACTTTATCTAAGCCCTTGATAGTAAATACCATCTTATTATCTAAAAATGTCCTGATTTTTCGCAATGCAATAAAAAAAACTACCCAACCAAAAATAAAACCAAGAGGAGACAAAGATATTACTATATCGGGAATAGTTAATTGATTCGGTTGCGTTTGCTCACTTTTGGCTTCATTCTGGCTTAATTGATACAAATTTCTCTGGTTTATTATATTTCTTTGTAGTGTTTGATCAACATACATATTATTTACCTTTGGTTATACATTTTTGTCGCTTTAATTTTGGTGTAGTCAAGAAATTAATTGGTATGAAAAATACATAATATATTACTAATTTGCCGTAACTAAAATCAATTTTGCACACAATTTAATTTTTTAGTTTAAAATTTTTAGGTACTTTTCAAGCAACTAAACTTAGCAAAATACTCATTCATAGTGCTGGATTTTACTTTATCTCATTCCAAACTATAAAATCACCATGTCATAGATATACATATTAAGAAAGATGGGCAACTAAGGATGTCGATAGATTAACTGTATTTGACTGTCTTTTAATTTACTCAAAGACACTAGAGTAAATTTCTGTAGTCTGATATTCACAAGCTTTTAATTATAGGTTTAGCAAAATAAAACTTTAGGCATATCTGCCAAGAGTTTTGCTTAGTTAGCTAGAGATATATATCTAAGGGAATAGATTATAATGTTCGAGATTAGTGGCTAAATTATGTTAAAATATGCAAGCATTTTCAGATGAGTTGATGCTTATTAAGTAGCTAGACGTAAATAAATTAAAGTTTGTAGTAAGGACTTTAGTCTTGATCATCCTTATTTTGAGCGAGGAGTCGCTTACTACGGAACTAAAATGTTTTTATATTAATTATACCTACCTATTTAACTAAATAAATGTTACTTTTTAGTCACATTTATTATCTAAGCTGAATCTAAAATTAAATTAACCTTAAACTATTTAATTACATAGATAAATAGGTCGAGAAGTTATTATATTTGATATATTACTCACTTGGTTAATTAACAATATCAGCTTTTTGATTATTTCTATATTACTTTGGTAATTGAAATTAGTAATTTTGAATAAACGGCAATTTCTACTGCTGTTTTCGGCATTTTAAATGCGATTTTGCTTTCTATACTCGCTTTTTTCATTTACCTTCATTCTACTTAACCGTAGATTTATTCTTCTTGATTATAAATCCAGGAGTTTTTGCATTAGCGGCTTATTTAGTAGAGAGTTTTCGTTTAAGATGGGGCTTAGACAATTACTTGGGACTTTTTTGGAAAAGCGTATGAGTGCACTACGACTAAGAGGACACGAGGGTATTGCTTCCAGCCAAGGCAATTTGCCTGGATTACCCTTGATATTTCTGCTTTCGGATGCGAGAACATCCATTTTCCATGTCTTCCAATGAAGATAACCCAAAGCGCATAAAGTTCAGTATTGAGGCTTTGAGAGATACCAACACTATCAAGGACGTAAAACCCGGAACCAGCGCTTTTCTGAACGGGCTTTTTTGATTTAGATAAAGCCCCCTCTTGAGAGCCATAACGCATAGTTATGTAAATAAAATGGGTAACAACTTAATCTTGAGCAAGATAGTTGATATTTATGTGTAAATTATATTTATGAATACTTGCTCTTGATCATCTTCACGTTCACTCAAAAATTTATCTCTGGTTGAAAACTCTCAATGGTTGATATGACAATGGATTTTCAGCAGATAAAAATTTTATTAGTTGATAACAGCCCAGAAGATTTACATTTTTTATCAGATATCCTCCAACACCAAGGTTATCAGGTTAAAAAACTAATTTCGGGGCAGATGGTAATTAGTACAGTACTAAATTTTCTCCCTGATTTGATTTTGCTTAACATGAGTATGCTAGAGATGAATGGTTATGAAGCTTATCAACATTTAAAAGCTAACCAGACAACTCAAGATATTCCGATAATTTTTCTGAACAATTTAGATGAAATAGATAAACAAGTAAAAGTTTTTGAATTAGATACTATTGAATATATTACTAAACCCTTACAAACTCAAGAGGTTTTATTAAGCATACATAATCAACTCACTGTTCAAAAGCTGAAAAAACAGTTAAAAGAACAAAATGCCCAACTGCAATGGGAGATTAAAGAGCGACAGAGAGTTACAGATGAGTTGAATACCCGCAACAAACAAATAGAATCGATTTTCACAGATATTAGCAGTTGTGAACTCAGCGAGGAAGCCCTGCAAAAACAACTTGACCGCAGCCATCTGCCCAGAGAAATTAATTATAAAATTCCATTGCTTAAAGATGGTATTACTCTTGATTTGATGGTGGCGATCGCCTTACGCAATCAAGAGGGTTTAGTTGGTAACATTACAGAACACCAACAAATAGAACAAACCCTACAACAAAGTACCATTAAGCTCCGCAACCATAACCTGGTACTAATGCAACTGGCAAAAAATCAGGCGCTTTATCAAGGTGACTTGAAAGCAGCTTTGAGTGAAATCACAGAAGCAGCTGCTAAAAATGTAGGAGTAGAACGAGCTAGTATTTGGCTGTATGACGAAATCGGCATTAATCTCCAATGCCTAGATTTATTTGAGCAGAGTCGCAACCAACACAGTGAAGGATTTTCTCTCTTAGCAACAGATTATCCAGCGTATTTTCAAGCTTTACAGCAAGACCAACTGATCACTGTAGATAATGTATATACCGATCCCAGAACTAAAGAATTATCTGAATCTTATTTAACTCCATTAAATATCATTTCTCTGCTCGATACTCCCATCAGGCTGGGGGGAAAGACTGTAGGAGTTTTGTGTCTGGAAGAGGTAGGTGTTACTCATAATTGGACGCTAGAAGACCAGAATTTCGCCCGTTCCTCCAGCAATTTAGTATCTTTGGTGCTGGAAGCGCGTTCACGCCAACGCGCAGAAGCAGCACGACGCGCTTCTGAAGAGAAATTAGCATCGGCTTTTAGATCATCTCCTGACCCAATTTCCCTGTCCACTTTCCCAGACACATGCTACACCGAAGTTAACGATAGCTTCTGTCGGTTCTTTGGTTATTCTCGTGCTCAAGTCATTAGTCGCACACACAAAGAATTGGATATTTGGGTAAATCAAGAACAGTGTGTTGTGCTGACTCAAATCCTCCAACAAACAAAAGCTATTCGCAATCATGAGGTTGATTTTCGCACCTCCAATGGAGAGATCAAGACGACGCTGCTGAGTGCAGAAATGATCGAGATTGATGGACAGCAATATGTACTAAGTACAGCTAAAGACATCACTGAGCGTAAGCAGGCTGAAAATGAAAGCCGTTTACTACTGTTGACAACCCAAGCTATCACTCGCGCCATAGATCTAAACAGTGCTTTAACCCTCGTCTTGCGATTAATTTGTCATACCATCAGCTGGGATTTTGGCGAAGCCTGGATACCTAGTACAGATGGTACTGTTTTAGAACATAGTTTGGGTTGGTACGGTGAACAAGATAGTTTAGAGGAATTTTGCCGCCAAAGCCAAAGTGTCAGATTTGCTCCAGGAGTGGGACTACCAGGACGAGTTTGGCAGCATCGCAAACCAGAATGGATAGAGGATGTTTCTCAAGTTACAAAGCCTACGTTTTTGCGATCGCCACAAGCCTCAAAAGTAGGATTAAAAGCTGGTTTTGGCGTTCCCATACTCTCTGGGAACCAAGTATTGGCTATTTTGGTGTTTTTTAAACGCACCTCAGTTCCAGTAGATAAGCGCTTGCTGATGTTAGTAGGTGCTGTTGCTGTCCAGTTAGGTGGGTTGATTAGGCGCAAACAAGTAGAAGCCGCCCATAAACAAAGTGAAGAACGTTTGCATCTCGCCTTAGAAGCTAGCGATTTAGGATTGTGGGATTGGAATATCCGCAACGGCAAAATCTACCGTGACTGGCGGTGGAGAAAAATGCTAGGGTACGCAGAATATGAAGTTGAAGAAAGTCATCAAGCCTTTGAGCAACTAGTACATCCAGAAGATTGGCCCGCAGTCAGTTCAGCCTTAAACGCCCATCTCCAAGGTACTAGTCCTGCTTATGAAGTGGAATTTCGGATGCGCTGCTCCTCCGGTGAGTGGAAGTGGATTCAGTCTCGTGGTCAGATTTTTGAACGCGACGAACGGGGTAAGCCTTTGCGAATGACAGGTACGCACAAAGACATCACCGATCGCAAAACCCTAGAACGAGAACTAGCACTGAGAGAGGCCCGCCTTAATGCCTTTTTCAGTAGTGCTCCTGTGGGCATGAACATTTTAGATAACCAACTACGGTTTGTGCAAATCAACGAACTACTGGCACAAATTAATGGAAAATCCCAAAAAGATCATATCGGTAAAACTATCCATGAAGTCTTACCCCAAATTGCCTCTTTAGTAGAACCAATCTATCAACAAGTTCTGTTAACTGGTCAACCTATTCTTAACCAAGAATTGAGCGGCAAATCACCTTACCAACCAGATTTTATCCGCCACTTCCTAATTTCTTATTTTCCAATTCCTGGTGAAGATGATCGCCCCTCTGGTGTGGGTACAGTGATGGTAGAAATTAGCGAATTGCAAGCAGCGCTACGCGAACGCAAACGCGTCGAACAAGAACTACGCTTAGCCAACGAACGCCTGCAATATCTGCTTAGTTCTAGTGCTGTAGTCATTTATAGCTGCAAAACATCAGGAGATTTCGGCACTACTTTTATCAGTGAGAACGTTAAGGCCATGGTTGGCTACGAAGCGCAAGAATTTCTTGACAATTCTAGTTTCTGGCTCGACCACATTCACCCAGAAGATGTTGATTTTGTTTTGGGAAAATTATCGGAGCTTTCTGAGCAAGAGTACAGTTCTTATGAATATCGGTGGTTACACGCCGATGGAACTTATCACTGGTTCTACGACCAGGTGAGGTTGATCTGTGATGAAGCAGGTAATCCTATGGAGTGCGTTGGTTATTGGGCAGACATCAACGATCGCAAACTGGCAGAATTAGCTTTACAGTCAAGTCAGCAGCGATATCAACTTTTAGCAGAAGCCTCACCAGTTTGTATATTCCACGCTGATCCTGATGGCAATTGCTTCTATTTAAATCAGCGCTGTACTGAAATTTTTGGACTTTGTGAAGCAGACTCTCTAGGAAAAGGTTGGGTAAATGCTATACATCCAGAAGACCGCAATCGCTTGTTTCAATCAGGGTATGAAGCAGCAGCAATTAGGAAAGCACCATTGAAATTTGAGCATCGCTTTTTGCATCCTGATGGCACAGTTGTCTGGGTAATTACCCAAGCTCTGCCCGAAATTGGCGATGATCAAGAAATTAAAGGTTATATCGGTACAGTCACAGATATTACTGAAAGAAAACTGGCAGAAGAAGCTTTGCGTGAAAGTGCAGAACGCGAAAAAGCGATCGCTCAAGTAATTCAAAGGATGCGCCAGACTTTGGATTTGGAAACTATATTTTCCGCTACAACCCAAGAATTACGCCAAGTACTTAATTGCGATCGTGTCATTGTCTATCGTTTCAATCCTTACTGGAGTGGCGAATTTGTCTCAGAGTCAGTGGGGAATGATTGGATTTCTCTGATAGAAGAACACAACAATGATCCCAATCTCATAGAAGGTATTTTAGAAGATGGTTGTTGCGTAGCGAAAATATTGAATAGCGCCAACAACCAGGAGCAAGATCCTGAACTGCAAACCCAAGGTAGTATATTCACACAAGGTGCAAGTTTCCGTTGTGTCCCAGACATTTACAAAGCTGGGTTTCATCCTTGTTACATCAGCCTCTTAGAACGCTTTCAGGCAAAAGCTTATATTATTGTCCCCATTTTATGTGGTAATCAACTTTGGGGTTTACTGGCGAGTTATCAAAATTCTGGTTCCCGCCAATGGAAACCAGGAGAGATAAACATTGTAGTTCAAATTGGCAATCAGTTGGGAGTTGCTTTGCAACAAGCACAATTACTCGCAAAAACCCAAAGACAGTCACAAGTATTACAAGAAACTGCTATAGCTGCTGATGCTGCTAACCGCGCCAAAAGCGAATTTCTCGCCAACATGAGCCACGAACTACGTACCCCACTCAATGCCATACTCGGTTTTACCCAAGTGATGAGCCATGATCATTCTCTATCCATAGAGCATCAGCAAAACCTAGCAATCATCAATCGTGCTGGTGAACATCTCCTCAACTTAATCAACGACATTCTGGAAATGTCAAAAATTGAAGCTGGCAGAATAACATTGAATGTCAACAATTTTGATTTTATTCGCCTCTTAGAAAACCTCGAAGAGATGTTACAATTCCGTGCTAACTCCAAAGGATTAAATTTGATATTTGAATACAATCCAAACCTTCCCAGGTATGTGCAAGCTGACGCAAGTAAACTACGTCAAGTCTTGCTCAACCTACTAGGAAATGCGATCAAATTTACCGAAAATGGAAGGGTAATACTGCGGGTGAAAATGAAAGAGCAGGAGGAACAACAGGAGGGGGAAACAATTCCAAATTATGCTTACACTCCCCCACAACTTCATCTCTGCTTCGAGGTACAAGACACTGGCCCCGGTATTGCTCCCCAAGAAATTGACTTATTGTTTGAAGCTTTTGGGCAAACTGAAACTGGCAGAAAATCGCAACAGGGGACGGGACTAGGTTTAGCAATTAGCCGCAAATACGTGCAACTAATGGGAGGAGATATTAGCGTCACTAGCACTGTGGGTGAAGGAAGTAAGTTTGCTTTTGATATTCCAATTAGTCTAGCTATAGCTAACGAAATTGAGATTCAGTATAAACACCAAATTATTGGTTTAGCACCAGAGCAAAAAGAATATCGCATCTTAGTGGTTGATGATGTTATGGATAGTCGTTTATTGGTAGTTAAACTACTAACATCTATTGGCTTTGTAACCCAAGAAGCTGCAAATGGCATCGAAGCGATCGCTCTTTGGCAGAAATGGCAACCACACCTGATTTTAATGGATATGCAGATGCCTGTTATGGATGGCTACGAAGCCACAAGAGTGATTAAATCTAAAGAAAAAGAGCATAGTGAAGAATTACAATGTGCTAATACTATCATTCTTGCCTTAACTGCTAATGCTTTTGAGGAACAACGAGAGGCAATGATCAAAGTAGGTTGTGATGATTTTATTAACAAGCCCTTCCGAGAAGAACAACTACTAGAAAAATTAAGCGAATATCTGGAGTTAAAATATGTTTATTCCCAAGATAGTCATCAAATATCTAATCAAAAGCAACAAGAAGAACCAATTTTTAATTCTACAGATTTAGTTATTTTGTTATCTCAAATGTCATCTGAATGGCTAACAAAGATATATAACGCCGCAGCCCAATGCAGCGATTATTTAATTTTAGAATTGATTGAGCAAATTCCCTCAGAAAATGCTGTATTGAATAACTATTTAATGGATTTAACTCATAACTTTCAGTTTGAGAAAATTATGGAGTTAACTAGAGCATCAATTTAGTAATCGCAAAAATCCGATTTCTTTTCGGTAAAACGACCAATTATCGTTGATTGTAGAGACATTGCAATGCAACGTCTCTACGAAATAATCGTTTTTCTCGCCCCTATCTTGAATACTGAATCGGTGTTCTAGTATAATCATTAGCAAATGAGTCTTTGATACTCGTGGACAAGTCTTTGATACTCGTAGATGACTATTATAAATACACAGGTAAAACAATTTGTGATGGATGAGTTGATCCACAACTTACTGTTACAGTAGTAATTTGAGCATTCAATAAACTATCACTACTCATAACTGCACCATTACCATTCATCGCATATGCCGGAAAACATGCGGCACTCAAACTTAGACGTAATGAGTTTCCCTTAGCAATTCGTACACAAGTCGCTTGCAATTGAATTTTTCTAGAGACATGATTCACCCCATTGGGGCAATGCACATAACCTTGGGTCAAATTGAACACACGCCTATCGGGATAAATTTCTGATAGCACTGCACATAAATCATAACTGGGTTGATCGGCACTACTCCAAATTTCCAGCGTCACATTTCCCGCCAAATGTAAGTCTTCTATTAGTACTTCACTAGTGTAAGTTAAGACATCAGAACGGCAATCAATGTGCGATCGCTCAAATACACCTGCTGGAATTGCTGCATGACCACCTACAGATGGAACTGGTCGCCAAGGATCATGAACCAACATATCCAGGGCATGGGACATTGGGGATGGGGCATTGGGAATCAGAGTTCCTGAATCTTCTCGGATGCTGGCGAGTCCAGTGGTTGACAAAAAATAGGATTTCTGGTTTTGTGTAAATAGGCTAGGAAAGCTGCGCCATAAATTACTTCCCATCTCAAACAAGCAAACAGGCGCTTCCTGAAGTAATCCTGTATCTATACCTTTTAGGAATTGGTCAAACCAGCGAATTTGCATCCTATCTACAGGACTCGCCGCCTTTACACCAAAATCGATATCACCAACTTTGCGCCCCCAAGGCAAATGCGCCCAAGGCCCGACTAACAAATGTTGTGGTTTAGTACTACGGGCTGCCATATCCTGATATAAATGTAGAGTTCCGCGCAGGTAGGTATCAAACCATCCTCCAATGTGGAACATGGGTAAATCAACAGTTTGCAAGTGGCTTTTAGGCGAAAGTTTTTCCCAGTATGCATCTGATTGGGGATGTGCTAACCACTCATGATAAAACGATTCAGGCGCAAGATTTTTTAGGATTTCTGGATTATTTAAAGGCAGATTGCGAGAAGCGGCAAATAATGCTTGATAAGCTGTTTTATTACCTTGCAAACGTGCAGTTTCAGTAGCTAATTGAATTGCCCAAGCGAGATTAGTTTGCAAACAGAATGCGCCTCCTTCATAAGCCCAATCTGTATACAAATCATAACCAATCATGGCAGGGCAAATTGTTGTTAACGCTGGCGGTTCAAGGGGCGACAATCGCCTCTAAACCGAGGCAGATAAAGGTTTGGGGGATAAAGACCCCTTGAAAAATTTGTGTACTTATTGAGAATGAAGTGTATAAGGGTAGTAGATTCTTCTGTGGGAAG
>JAESGM010000509.1_pt1 | contig 27545 bp, 23 predicted proteins | sample 9269721 | NCBI WGS metagenome assembly JAESGM01 (sample SAMN15720920, study PRJNA650825) | algae metagenome | isolation source: Komarekiella atlantica HA4396-MV6 and co-occurring heterotrophs from... | place: USA: Theobald House, Kauai, HI | collected 2009-07-29 | reverse complement strand
GCAGGCGAAGACCCAGGCTCACCCACGGGCTTGGCGTCCCTGAGGCGCTTCGGTCCTCCGCCTGCCACCGCAACCGCTGGTATAGCAGATGAGGCGAGATGAGAGTTACAAGGTGAAGGACGTTTCGAGATCGGCCTCAACCGACGTGCGGATAGGGTCCCGCCTTGCTGGTTGATGGGCCGACCCCTCACCCCTGCCCCTCTCCTTACAGGAGAGGGGTTCCCCGCGCTCTATCCCCATGGGGACGTGCGGAAACACAATCCCCGCCCCCACGCACCACCCCTATAATCCACCCACCTCATCCCCGAGGGGCGGCCGTCCGGAGGCATGCTGGCGACCGGGATGGGGGCGGCGCCTGCGGCTGGCCTTGCACGCCAGTCCCGGGAGGCTTCGGGGCACCGCCCTGGGGGTACTACGGCCCCTGTGCGAGGAGCTCGCTGGAACGGCCGTTGGCATCACGCCTTCGTCCAATGCTTGGAGACGCGACTAGGCGATGAGCTGAACTGGCGTCAAAAGGCTCGTGGCGGAGGATGGCCCTCGACCCAATAAGCGCGGCCCGGGGTCAAAAATCGCCGACGAGCGGAGCGCCACGGGGCGTGCGGGCAGTGGCTCAACCTGCCCGCGCCGCGACCTGGCTCAATGGTTGCGGACCACTACCCAGCGCCTCGCGGCGCTCCGCTGCCCCTCAGCATATCCGACGCTGGAAAGCGGGCGGGGGATCAAGCGCGGCCGCGAGCGGAGGCGCGGGGAACCCCTCTCCTGCATCGAAGTCGGGTATACCCGACTCCGATCACTTTGAGTGCTGAACTCGGGTAGACCCGAGTTCAGTGAGAGGGGCAGGGGTGAGGTGACGGACGTCTCGGTGTCGGCCTGAACGGAAGTGCGGATAGGTCTCGCGCAACTCGTTGATGGGCCTTCCCCTCACCCCTGCCCCTCTCCCTACGGGAGAGGGGTTCCCCGCGCCAATGACTGACGTATAGTGAGCCCATTACGATCTCGGCGCTTGGGGGCAAGCAGCATGGCGATCTCGATGGCGGGTCTGCCCGCGTTCCTGTTGTATTTCTGTCTCGGCGTGGCGCTGATCGCCTGTTTCACGGTCGCCTATCTGAAATTCACCGCCCATGACGAGATCGCGCTGATCCGGGGCGGAAACCTCTCGGCCGCGATCGCGCTCGGCGGCAATGTCGCGGGCTTCTCGATCCCGCTGGAAAAGGCGATCGCGCAGGCGAGCAGCATCCCGGATTGCGTCATCTGGGCGCTTGCCGCCATGCTGATCCAGTTCGCGGCCTATGGGCTGGCGCGCATCCTGATTCCCGATCTCTCGCGCAAGATCGAGGAGGACCGTCTGCCCTCGGCCGCGATGCTGGCCGTCATCGCCGTCATTTCCGGCACGCTGGCCGCCGCCAGCATGACGGCCTGAGGGGAGGGGCGGCGATGAAGCGCTCCGAGCAGATCGGTCTGGCCGCCGTCGGGATCGTGCTGGTCGCCACCGCCTGGTCCTTCATCGGCGGTAAGGACGAGGAGGAGAGCCTCGTCTACAACTCGCTCGCGGAATGCCGCGCCGGAGGCCAGCTCTCGGCGAGCCAGTGCGAGCAGCGCTTCAACGAGGCCTCCGCCAACCATCTGCGCGACGCCAAGAAGTTCAGCAGCAATGCGAGTTGCGAGACGGAGTACGGCGCGGGCTCCTGCCGCAGCAGCGTCTGGAACGGCGCACAGGTCTTCATCCCGGCGCTGGCCGGCATCATGCTCGCGCGCGGCCTGTCCCAGGGCGGCGGCGCGGCGCAACCGCTGCTACCGCCGACCCAGCAGGCCTGCCCGCCCCGCAGCGATCTGCCGGAGTGCCAGCAGGCGCGCTCGTCCTCGTCCTCCTCGGGCGGCGGCTATAGCGGAGGCAGCCGCTCGCGCGCCTATTCGACCACGTCCGGGCAGGCGCTGGTCGCCCGCAACGTCTCCTCGACCGGCGTCGCCAGCGTGCCCAGCGTCGCCTCACGCGGCGGCTTCGGCTCGACGGCGCGCTCTTTCTCCTCGTCCTCCTCGTCCTGAGCGATGCGGCGCGTCACTCTGCCCCCGCGCGCGGACTGGCGGCCCCAAGTCGAGCGGCTGGGCTTCGCCTTCCACAGCATCGACGGACAGACCTACTGGGACGAGAGCGTGGCCTATGCGTTCACGCTTGCAGAGATCGAGCGCGACATCGAGGCGCCGACCGAGGCGATCGAGCAGCTCTGCTTCGCCTTCATCGACAAGGCGCTGGGCAGCGAGGCGATCCTGACGAAGCTCGCGATTCCCCCAGCCCAATGGGATTTCATCCGCGAGAGCTGGCGGCGCGGCGACCGCAACCTCTATGGCCGGCTCGACCTCGCCTATGATGGAAGAGGCCCGGCCAAGCTGCTGGAATACAACGCCGATACGCCGACCGCCCTGTTCGAATCGGCCGTCGTGCAATGGGACTGGCTGGAGCAGGCGATGGCGCTCGGCTCGCTGCCGAAGGGCTGCGACCAGTTCAATTCGATCCATGAGCGGCTGATCGCCGCTTTTGCGGGCCTGCGCGAGCCTGCGCCGTACCGGCTGCATCTCTCCAGCGTCCAGAACAGCAACGAGGACAAGGGCACGGTCGACTACCTGATGGATTGCGCCAGACAGGCCGGGCTCGACGCCCGCTTCACCTATGTCGAGGAGATCGGCCTGCTCGCCGATGGCCGGTTCTGCGACGGCGCCAACCAGCCGATCGAGACGCTGTTCAAGCTCTACCCCTGGGAGTGGCTGTTCCGCGAGCGCTATGCGGACGCGCTGGCCGGCGCGCGCTGCCAGTTCGTCGAGCCGCCCTGGAAGGCGGTCGTCTCCAACAAGGGTCTGCTCGCCTGCCTCTGGGAGATGGAGCCCGGCCATCCCAATCTGCTGCCGGCCTTCTTCGAGGGCGATCCGCGCTGCGACACGCTCTCGGCGCGGCGCGTGCGAAAGCCGCTCTATTCGCGCGAGGGCGCCAACATCACCCTGATGGAGCGCGGCGCCGTGCTCGACAGCGATGACGGCCCTTATGGCGCGGAGGGCTTCGTGCTGCAGGACGCGGCGCTCAACCTGTTCCAGTCGGACGGCAATTACGCCGTCCTCGGCTCCTGGCTCGTCGCCTCGCAGGGCTGCGGTATCTGCGTTCGGGAGGATGTCACGCCGATCACGAAGAACACCTCGCGTTTCGTGCCGCACTATATCGAGCCGTGAGCCGCTCGCGCTTGCGGCATGACCCTGCCGCCGTCGCCTGCTAGACAGACGGCATCGCCAGACCAAGCCGAAAGCCGACGCCATGCCCGACCAGACCAGCACCAGCCCACGCGGGCTCGACCATCTCGTCATCGGCGTGCGCGATCTCGACTCGGCCGCCGCATTCTACGCCCGGCTCGGCTTCACTGTGGGCGCGCGCAACAGGCACCCCTGGGGCACGGAAAACCGCATCGTCCAGTTTCCGGGCAGCTTCCTCGAACTGATCACCATCGGCGACGCGCAGGCGATCCCGCCGCTTGCGCCGGGTCGGTTCTCCTTCGGGGCCTTCGTGCGCGATGCGCTCGAGCGGGGTGAGGGCATGTCGATGCTGGTCCTGGAGAGCACTGATGCGAGAGCCGACGCCGCGATCTACAAGGCTGCCGGCATCGGCGATTACGAGCCCTTCTTCTTCGAGAGGCAGGGCGTGCGGCCTGACGGCTCGCAGGTCCGCGTCGCCTTCTCGCTCGCCTTCGCCGCCGACGAGGCGGCGCCGGAATGCGGCTTCTTCGTCTGCCAGCAGCACGAGCCGCAGAATTTCTGGAACCCGGCGTTCCAGCAGCACGAGAACGGCGCGACGGGCCTGGCGAGCGCGATCATGGCCACGGACGATCCCGCCGCGCATCGCGCGTTTCTCGCCGCCTTCACCGGAGGGGCCGAGATCATCGACGGAAACGAGGATTTCGTCGTCGGCCTGCCGCGCGGCCGAATCGACGTTCTCGACGGGGAGGCTGCCGAGGCGATCTATCATGTCGCGCCGGACCCGACGCCGGCCCGCTTCCTCGGCTTCAGCGTCGCGGTGTCCGATCTGGAGGCGATGGCGAGGCGGTTGTCGCAAGCGGAAATCCCGTTCCATCATGGCGAGGGGCGCATCTCGCTTTCGCCCGAGACGGGCTTTGGCTGCGTCATCGCCTTCGAGGCGATCTGACGGCCGCCGCCGCTGCAAGACGGGAGATCGCACCGACCATGCTGGTTCCGGCTCTGACCAAACTGCCCGATTTCGCGTTGTTCTTCTCGGTGTCGCTGGCGCTCGTCGGCGTCTATATGCTGGTCTACACGCTGGCGACCTCGCACAACGAGTTCGGCCTGATCCGCCAGAACAATGTCGCGGCCGCGCTGTCGCTGGGGCTGAGCCTGACGGGCTTCGCCCTGCCGCTGTCGAGCGCGGTGGTGCATTCGACCACCATCGTCGACCTGGCGATCTGGGGGCTGGTCGCCATCATGGTGCAACTGACCGTCTACTGGCTGGTCAGGCTGATCTTGCCGAACCTGTCCTCGCGGATCGCCTCGGGCGAACTCGCCTCGGCCTTGTTCCTCGGCGCGGCCTCGCTCGCGGCGGGCGTCATCAACGCCGCCGCGATGAGTTTCTGATCGGGCGTCACGCGCCGAGCGGGCGGTCCTTCTCCAACGTCGCCAGCAGCCCGATCAGGGCGCGGTCGTGCAGCACGACCATGCGCTCCTTCGGTTTCAGCCAGATCGTCGCATCCTCGATCGTCTGGGCGTCGACGAGCTTGGCCTGCGCCACGGCGCGGTCGGGCTCGATGTCGCCGCGCCGCCGGGGCTGGCCTTCCGGCAGCATCGCTTCATGAGCCTCGCGCAGCACCGGATCGCCATGGAGCGCCGCCAGCCCGTCGCCCTCGTCGAAGCCGGCCCTGGCGAACTCCGCCTGCAGCGCGTTGGCCCTGAGCGCGATCTCCGGCGGATCGCCTTCCTCCGGCGTCAGGAGCAGCTTGTGGCGCTTCAGCCAGAGCCCGAGCGCGAGCTGGCCCGACGCCCAGGAGAGCGGGATCGCCAGCACCAGGCCGACGATGGTGGGCGACATCCAGGCGAACAGCGAGGTCGCGATCAGGAAGGCCGAGATGCCGGCGACGACGCCGAGCACCGTATGCGTCCTGTGCCGCCGGACGATGTCGTTGAGCGGGATCGAACCGTCGTCGCGCCGCTGCGGATTCCAGCCGGTGTCGCGGCCGAGCAGGATCTGGAACACCGAGCCGGACTGGATCAGCATCATGATCGGCGCGAAGAAGGCCGAGAACAGGACCTCGATGATCGCCGAAAGCACGAGCCGGATCGCGCCGCCGCCGGCGCGCCTGAGCCTGGTGTTGAACAGGGTCAGCAGCAGCCCGAACAGTTTCGGCGCGAGCAGGATCGCCATGGTCACGGCGAACAGGTTCAGCGCGCGCTCGGGGTCGAAGCGCGGCCAGATCGGGAACAGCGTGAACTCCTGCGTGAAGTATTCCGGCCTGGCGTAGCTGACCTGCAGCACGATCAGGATGCCGACCACGAGCTGCATCAGCCAGAAGGGCGAGGCGAGATAGCCCATGATGCCCGTGGCGAAATGCTGCCGCGTCGACCAGACGAAGCCTTTCGCGCCCAGAATGCGGGAATGCTGAAGGTTGCCCTGGCACCAGCGCCGGTCGCGCACCGAGATGTCGATCAGCGAGGGCGGGCTCTCCTCATAGGAGCCCGTCAGGTCCGGCAGCATGTAGACCGACCAGCCCGCGCGCCGCATCAGCGCCGCCTCGACGAAATCATGGCTGAGCACATGGCCGCCGAAGGGCGGCTTGCCCTTCAGGTCCGGCAGGCCGCAATGATCGGCGAAGGCTTTCGTGCGGATGATGGCGTTGTGGCCCCAGTAATTGCCGTCGCGGCCCGACCACATGGCGAGCCCGGTGGCGATGACCGGGCCGTAGACCCGGGCCGCGAACTGCTGCAGCCGGGCGAAGAAGGTGTTGCGGTTGATGATCAGCGGCAGCGACTGGATGATGCCGGCATCCGGATCGGCCTCCATCGCCGCCGCCAGCCTGACGATGCAGGTGCCGGTCATCAGGCTGTCGGCGTCGAGCACGACCATGTGCTCGTAATGGCCGCCCCAGCGCGTCACGAAATCGGCGATGTTGCCGGCCTTGCGGTGGTGGTTCTTGGGCCGGTGGCGGTAATAGATCCGCGCCTCGGGGCCGAGCCGCGCGCGCAGCGCCAGGAAGGCGCGCTCCTCGGCGATCCAGATGTCGGGATTGGTCGTGTCGGAGACGATGAAATAGTCGAAATGCGAGCCGAGCCCCGTCGTCTCGACAGATTCGCGGATCGCCGCCAGCGCCGCGAAGGTGCGCGCGGTCGATTCGTTGTAGATCGGCATCACCACGACGGTGCGGTGCGCCAAGTTCTCGACGCGGTCGCCGAGCCCCTTGCCGAAGAGCAGCCCGAAGAAGCCGAGCAGGGCGCTGGTGAAGGCGAGCGCGATCCACGAGAAATTCACCGTGAACAGCACGAGCAGGGCGTACTGCAGCGAGGTCGTGCGGCTCACCGACACGACGTTGTACATTTCCCAGGCGCCGTAGCCGGTGAGCAGCAGCGCGCCGCCGAAGACGAAGAGCCGTTTGAGCCAGGGGGTCGTCCACCGCGCGGGCGCGGCGGGCTTGCGCCGGTCAGAGGCCTGCCAGCGATGGAAGGACTGCACCGGCATGATCAGCCGGCTCTCGGGCGGCGTCGCCGGCATGGTCGCCGCCGCGCTCGCCGGCGGACTCGCCTCGGCGGCCGCGTCGGGACGGATTGCAGTCACCAGGTCCATCGGTTCAGCCAGGTTTCCGAGACCGGCTGACCGCCCGCCTGCAGGACGAGCCGCAGCTCGCTCAGATTGTCGGTTCCAGGATCGACCTCGAAGCCGACGCGCATCAGCTTGCGTTCGGGATAGGGCCAGAGCCTGACATTGTGGATGGCGCCGGGCGTGGCCGAGATCGTGGCGCGCGTCGCGGCCACGGTGGCCGCATCGGCCAGCCTGTCGCCGGTGAACTCGACGACGAATCGCCGCCGTCGTCCCTGCGTTCCGCGCCCCTGCCGGATGCGCCCCGCGACGGCCAGCGCCGGCCGCTCGGGCGGCTGCCAGCACCATGCCTGGCGATAGGCGACCGTCGTCTCGCTTCCCGCGGCAAGCGGCTGGCGCGGCCGCCAATAGGCGATGATGTTGTCGTTGAGGTCCGATTCGCTCGGGATTTCGATGAGCTGGATCGAGCCGGCGCCCCACTCTCCGAGCGGCTCCGTCCAGACGCTCGGGCGCAGTTCGAAGCGCTGGTCGTCGTCCTGGAAGGCGGCCGGGTCGCGCTCGCGCTGGACAAGCCCGAAGCCGCGCGGATTGCCGTCCATGAAGGAGGAGACCTGCAGATTGGCCGGATTGTTGACCGGCCGGTAGATCCATTCGCCCGCGCCGGACAGCATCTGCACGCCCGACACCTCGTGCACGGCAGGACGCAGATCGTCGAAGCCGCGCCGGCTCTGCGGACCCGACAGGAAGGTGCCCATGGTGCAGCCGAAGCCGATATGGTCGAGCGCCTGCCGGGCGAAGAGCGTCATCTCGACGTCGATGAGCGTGACGTCTCCGGGGCGCAGCGTCATCCGGATCGCGCCGGTCAGGCTTTCCGAATCGAGCAAGGCGTGGATCACGAGCAGGCCCGAGGCCGGGCTGGGGCGCTCGATCCAGAAGGCGCGGAAGAACGGGATTTCCTCGCCACGCGTCTCGCCGGGGCGCAGGATCAGGGCTCGCGCCATCGAACCGTAGTTCTGGCCACGCGCCAGCGACCGGAAGAAGGTCGCGCCCTGGAAGATCGCGACTTCGTAGGGCCGCTCCAGCCCGGTGGCGATCCGCATTCCGGAGAATTGCAGGTCGAGCCCCGGCGGCGGCGGCGGCACGCGGCCATAATCGAACTTGGCCCGGTCGAAAGCGACCCGCCGGACGATGTCATCCTCGATCGTGAACAGGCCGACCGGCCGCGAAAACACATAGCCGCGATGCAGCGGCTCCACGGTGAAGCCGCGATTCTCGCCGGCCCAGATCAGCCCGCCAGGCTGCGCCCGGATGCCGGAGAAGAGATCGAAGGGCAGCGTCGCGTAGCCCTCGGGAAGGTCGGTCGCGACCAGCGGAACAAGCGGCTTCTGGGCCAGAAGCCGCGCCGTCTCCACGATCGAAGTGGGGTCGAATCGCTGGCCTTCGCCCTGGCTCGGCTGCGTCGGCGCCGGAGGAGCGCCCTGCGCCTGGGCCGGGCCCACGCCGAGCAATGAAGCTGCTGCGAGCCCGCCTGTCGAGCTTTCCAAAAACTGCCGCCGATTCAACGATTTCGCCATCATATCCAACTTGGGTGGGCGACGCTCTCGCCCCCTGCGCTTCTAGAGCATATTGCAGCCGGCTGAAAAGCCGCCATGGCTCCGAATTCACCGACGGCGAGCATTGTTCCGCACCGTCGTCGCCATCCGTGGCCAGTGCCGATACGGCATGCAAAACCATGGCCGGCCGTCGATTTTGGCAAACGCCGGAAAGATCGGCTATCCACGGCCCCTGCAGGGCGACCATGCGCGGGATCGAGCGCCGCCCGGCAGATGCCGGCGGCAAGGGAAACGACAATCATGACGGAAATGCAGTGCGGCCGGTCCTGCCTGGCCATCATCCTGGCGGCGGGCGAAGGCACGCGCATGAAATCGCGCCGGCCCAAGGTCCTGCACGAGGTCGCGGGGCGCTCGATGCTGGGCCATGCGCTCGCGGCGGTGGCGCAGGCCGGAGCCGACGAGATCGTGGTGGTGATCGGCCCCGACCGCGCCGATGTCGCCGCCGAGGTCGCGACTGTCCTGCCCGCCGCCGGCGTCGTGGTGCAGGTCGAGCGCAAGGGCACGGCCCATGCGGTGCTCGCCGCCCGCGAGGCGCTGGCGCGGGGCCATGACGACGTCATCGTCGCCTTCGCGGACACGCCGCTGGTCAGGCCGGAGACCTTCGCGGCCCTGCGTCGCGCGGTCGGCGATGGCGCGGGCGTCGCCGCGCTGGGCTTCGAGGCGCGCGATCCTGCCGGCTACGGTCGCTTCGTCGTCCGCGACGGCGCGCTCGAAGCCATCGTCGAGCACAAGGACGCGAGCGAAGCGCAGCGCGCGATCATGCTCTGCAATGCCGGGCTGATGGCGCTGGACGGCCGCCACGCGCTCGCGATCCTCGACGCCATCGGCAGCGCCAACGCCCAAAACGAGTTCTACCTGACCGACGCCGTCGCGGTCGCGGTCGCGCGGGGCCTGAAGGCGGTCGCGCTGACCGCGCCCGAGGTCGAGGTGCAAGGCGTCAACGACCGCGTCCAGCTTGCCGCCGTGGAGTCCGAGTTCCAGCGCGGCAGACGTCGCGAGGTCATGCTTGCCGGCGCGACGCTGGTCGCCCCGGAGACGGTGTTCTTCAGCGTCGATACGCGGATCGGCCGCGACGTCGTGATCGAGCCGAATGTGGTCTTCGGGCCGGGCGTCACGGTCGGCGACGGCGCGGTGATCCATGCCTTCTCGCATCTGGAAGGCGCTTCTGTCGGCGAGGGCGCGAGCGTCGGTCCCTATGCACGTCTGCGCCCGGGCGCGCGGCTTGCCCGCAACGTGCGGATCGGCAATTTCGTCGAGGTCAAGGCGGCCGAGATCGGGGAGGGTGCGAAGGCCAACCATCTGGCCTATATCGGAGACGCGACGGTCGGCGCCGGAGCCAATATCGGCGCGGGCACCATCACCTGCAATTACGACGGCTTCCTCAAGAGCAGGACCGTCATCGGCGCCGGCGCCTTCGTCGGCTCGAATTCGTCGCTGGTCGCGCCGGTGACGATCGGCGCGGGCGCCTATGTCGGCTCGGGCTCGGTGGTGACGAAGGACGTCCCGGCCGATGCGCTCGCCGTGTCGCGCGCGCGCCAGATCGAGCGCGAGGGCTGGGCGACGACGTTTCGCGAGAAGGGAGCCGCGAGCAAGGCGGCCGCCAGGGTGAAAACCCCGGAATAGCGCTTCGAATCCGCCTTCCACGCAAGCCGGCGTTCATAGTTCGACATCTAGAGTGATTTTTCAGCAGCGCCTTTCGCCGCTATGCGAAAGCCGACGACAACGGCTGACGAGGTTCCAAGCATGTGCGGCATCGTGGGGATTCTGGGCAAGGAAGCGGTCGCGACGCAAGTCGTCGAGGCACTGCGGCGGCTCGAATATCGCGGTTATGATTCGGCCGGCGTCGCGACGCTGGAGAACGGCCTGCTGACGCGCCGGCGCGCCGAGGGCAAGCTGAAAAACCTCGAAATCCGCCTGTCCAACGAGCCGCTCGACGGGCTGATCGGCATCGGCCACACTCGCTGGGCGACGCATGGCAAGCCGAACGAGACCAACGCCCATCCGCACGCGACCGAAAAGCTCGCCGTCGTCCATAACGGCATCATCGAGAATTTTCGCGAGTTGCGCGCCGAACTCGAGGCCGACGGCTACGTCTTCGCGACGCAGACCGACACCGAGATCGTCGCGCATCTCGTGACGCGCGAGCTCGATCGCGGCCGGACTCCGGCCGAGGCGGTGGGCTCGAGCCTGCCGCGCCTGCGCGGCGCGTTCGCGCTCGCCTTCCTGTTCCAGGGCGAGGAGGACCTGCTGATCGGCGCGCGCAAGGGGTCGCCGCTCGCGGTCGGAATCGGCGATGGCGAGATGTATCTGGGGTCGGACGCACTCGCGCTCGCACCCTTCACCAACCTGATCGCCTATCTGGAGGAGGGCGACTGGGTCGTCCTCAACCGCAAGGGAGCGAGCTTCTTCGACAAGGACAGCCGGCCGGTGCAGCGCCGCGCCCAGCGCGTAGCGGCCGGCGCGTTCCTGGTCGAAAAGGGCAACCACCGCCATTTCATGGCGAAGGAAATCTACGAGCAGCCCGAGGTCGTCGGCCACACGCTGACGCAGTATCTCGACATGGTCGAGGGCAAGGTCAGGCTGCCCTTCGCCGGCAAGGTCGACTGGGCGAGCCTCTCGCGCCTGTCGGTTTCGGCCTGCGGCACGGCCTATTACGCCGGGCTGACGGCAAAGTACTGGTTCGAGAAACTCGCCCGGCTGTCGGTCGAGATCGATGTCGCCTCGGAGTTCCGCTATCGCGAGGCCCCGCTGCCGAAGGACGGGCTCGCGCTCTTTGTCTCGCAATCGGGCGAGACCGCCGATACGCTCGCCTGCCTGCGCTATGCGCGGCAGGAGGCGCAGACCATCCTCTCGGTGGTCAACGTGCCGACATCGACCATCGCGCGCGAGAGCGACGCCGTCGCCCCGACGCTGGCCGGCCCCGAGATCGGCGTCGCCTCGACCAAGGCGTTCACCTGCCAACTCACCGCGCTCGCCTGCCTCGCGCTCGCGGCCGCGCGGGCGCGGGGCGCTCTGACGGCGGAGGACGAGGCCCGTCACGTCCAGAGCCTGATCGCGCTGCCCGGCCTGATGGCGAGGGCGCTGGAGCTCGAGCCCGAGATCGAAAAACTCGCCCGCGAACTCTCCAAGGCCAGGGACGTGCTCTATCTCGGCCGGGGAACCTCCTTCCCGCTGGCGCTCGAAGGCGCGCTGAAGCTCAAGGAAATCAGCTACATCCACGCCGAAGGTTATCCGGCAGGCGAACTCAAGCACGGCCCGATCGCGCTGATCGACGAGGCGATGCCGGTGATCGTCGTCGCGCCGCATGACGGCCTCTTCGAGAAGACGGCGTCGAACATGCAGGAGGTCGCGGCGCGCGGCGGGCGGATCATCCTGATCACCGACGCCAGGGGCGCGGCCGAATGCGGCATCGAGCCCGAGACGACGATCGTCATGCCGGAGATGGACCCGGTCTTCGCGGCGATCGTCTACGCCCTGCCGATCCAGATGATCGCCTACCAGACGGCCGTCTTCATGGGCAAGGACGTCGACCAGCCGCGCAATCTGGCGAAATCCGTCACGGTCGAGTGAGGCTCAGTCGCCCGAAGGCTCCGGCCGGCTGGCGACATAGGTTGCGGCGGCCAGCAGGCCGGCGCCGCTGATCCAGAGCGCGACCGGCGGCGCGTCGGTCACCGCCAGCAGGACGAAGCTCGCCAGCATCGAGCCGCAGGCCAGATACTTGGCCCTGCGGCCGATCGCGCCGGTGTCGCGCCAGCGCCGGACATGGGGACCGAGCCGGGGATGGTCGAGCAGCCAGATCTCGAAGCGCGGCGAGGACTGCGAGAAGCACCAGGCCGCCAGGATCAGGAACACCGTGCCGGGCATCAGCGGCAGCACCAGCCCGACCGCGCCGAGAGCGGTAAAGAGCCAGCCGGCGGCGACAAACATCAGACGTCGCAAGCGAGCACTGCTATGATGCCGCATGGCTTTTCCTGACCGGCATAGGGTCGCCCCGATCAATCGTGAGGAGAACGTGATGAGCGACGAGGTCGAGGCCCTCACCCAACGTATCACGATCGAGCCCGGAAAAAGGGGGGGGCGGCCATGCATCCGTGGTCTCCGCATCACGGTCGGCGACGTGCTCGGCTGGCTGGCCTCTGGCATGAGCGAGTCTGAGATCATCGCGGATTTTCCCGATCTCGAACCCGACGACATCCGGGCCTGTCTGGCCTATGCGGCCGCGCGCGAACGAATGACGAGAATCATTTGAATGGCCAAGCTGTTGCTCGACGAAAACCTGTCTCGTCGGCTTTTGCGCTTTCTCGCCCATGATTTTCCCGGTAGCGCCCATATCTCGCAGTTCGAAGCGACGCGGCGATCGGACGATCGTGCGATCTGGCGGCTTGCCCGCGATCAAGGCTACATCCTCGTCACCCATGATGCCGACTTTGCCGATATCAGCGCGCTCGAAGGCGCGCCGCCCGGCCTGATCTGGCTGAAACTCGGGAACTGCACGAACTCCCGCATCATCGCCGAACTGACGCTGCGTCGCGACAAGATCGAGCGTGCGCTCGCGGTTGGCGACGTCTCGGTCCTTGAAATCCGCTGAGGCCGTTGGCACGTCTGCTGCTTACTGGTGCATGAAGGCCAGATTCGCGTTCGATCGGACCTTGAATGACGCCTCCGCCGCCTGATCCCCGCCTCGTGATCCAGACCGACCTGCTGAGGCCCTCGCTCGGCACGCGCTTCCGGCGCTATTTTTTCACCGGGCTCGTGCTCGCCGCCCCGCTTGCGATCACGGCGTCCGTGACCTGGTGGTTCGTCAACCTGATCGACGGCTGGGTGAAGCCGCTGATCCCGACGGCCTATCTGCCCGATTCCTATCTCCCGTTCCCGATACCGGGTCTGGGCATCGTCATCGGGTTGATCGGGCTGACGCTGCTCGGCTTCCTCACCGCCAACCTGGTGGGACGGACCCTGGTCGATGCCGGCGAGGCGATACTCAACCGCATGCCGGTGGTGCGAAGCCTCTACAAGGGCGTCAAGCAGGTGTTCGAGACGATCTTCTCGCAATCGGGCACCTCGTTCCGAAAAGTCGGCATGGTGCAGTTCCCGCAGCCCGGCATGTGGTCGATCGTCTTCATCGCGCAGGAAGCTCCGACCGACATCGCCGGCAAACTGCCGCACGGGGACGAGATGATCGGCGTGTTCCTGCCCTGCACGCCCAATCCGACGACCGGGTTCTTCTTCTACCTGCCGCGCAGGGAGGTGGTCGAATTGACCATCTCGGTCGAGGACGGAGCCAAGCTGATCATGTCGGCGGGTCTGATCCAGCCCGGCGAGGCCGCGCCGAAGCTGATGCCGGACAGCGGCAAATAGTCCCCCGCGCCGGAAGCGCGTCAGGCTTGCGGCCGGGGCGCCTTGACGACGTCGAGAAAGGCGCGCAGCGCCGGCGGAACGGCGCGATGTCCGGGGTAGTAGACCGCGACCCGTTCGGGCGCCGGCGTCCACGCCGCCAGAACCCGGTGAAGACGTCCGTCAGCCAAGGCCGTCTCGGCGGCCGGGCTCGCGACATAGGCGATGCCGAGGCCTTTGATGGCCGCCTCCGCCATGAGCTCCTCGTCGTCGAAGGTGAGCGGGCCGCTCACCTCGACCGCAGTCGTCTGTCCCGCCCGTTCGAACTCCCAGCGATACAGCTTGCCGCTCGGTACGCGGTGGCCGATGCAGCGGTGGCGCCTGAGATCGTCCGGCGCCAACGGTTCGGCGAAGCGCGCGAGATAGTCCGGAGAGGCGACGCAGACGAAGCTGATCGGGTCCGAGAACGGCACCGCGATCATGTCCCGCGGGATCGAACCGGCGAGGCGCACGCCGGCGTCGAAACCGGACGCGACGATATCGACGAGCCTGCCCTCGACGACGAGATCGACGGCCACGTCGGGGAAGCGCTGCGCCATCGCCGGCAGGATCTCGCGCAGGAGAAGCACGGCCGCGAGCCTCGGCGCGTTGATCCGGACGGTTCCGGCCACGCTGCCGCGGAAGGGGGCGACACTGCCGAGCGCCTCGTCCAGCGAGGCGAGCGCGGGTCGGAGCCGGCCGAGCAGGGCCAGACCCGCTTCCGTCGGCGAGACGCTGCGCGTCGTGCGGTTGAGCAGCCGCACACCCATGCGCTCCTCGAGCGCCCGCATCGCATGGCTCAGGGTGGAGGGCGCGACGCCGAGATCGTCGGCCGCGCGGCGGAAGCTGCGCAGCGTGGCGACGGCGACGAAGGCGTCGAGATCCGGGAGCGATGGGCGCGGCATTGCTGGCAATTTCACATCAACTTGTGCCGATTTCAATGGCTAATGCAACGAATGGCCAGTCGCTATCTCCCGTCGGCAGCAGCGAACCGGGCGGATCGTCCGCCCGCCTTCGCCATCTGGAGGACCGGACATGACCAAACGCGACGCCATTTTTCCCGCCGGCCGGCATGCGCTCTACGACGCTCACCGCTATTCGGCAGCCATCCGCTCCGGCGACCTGCTCTTCGTCTCCGGCCAGGTCGGCAGCCGCGCGGACGGCTCGCCCGAGCCGGTCTATGAGGACCAGGTCCGTCTCGCCTTCGCCAATCTGCGCGCCGTGCTGGCGGCGGCAGGATTGAGCTTCGAAGACGTGATCGACGTCACCTCGTTCCATACGGACCCGGAGGTGCAGTTCGACGCCTGGCTGGCCGTGCGAGCGGAGGAAATCGGCGATCCGCCCTATCCGACCTGGACCGCGATCGGCGTGACCTGGCTCGCAGGGTTCGACTTCGAACTCAAGGCGATCGCCCGTATTCCGGCGGCGGCCAAGAGCAGCGCCGGCAGGCAGGGCTGAGGCTCAACCCGCCCGCAGCAGCCTGATCGCGACGTCGCGCTCGAACAGATAGAGCAGCGTCCGCACCGGCTCGCCGCGCGGCCCTTCCAGATGCGGGTCGCGCTCGATCAGCAGGCGCGCGTCGTCGCGCGCCGCCGCCAGCAGGTCGCCATCGGTTTCCGGCCGCGCGATGCGCCAGTCGGGCGAGCCCGACTGCTTCGTGCCCAGCACCTCGCCTTCGCCGCGCAGGCGCAGATCCTCCTCCGCGATCCGAAACCCGTCCTCGGTCTCGCGCATGATCGAGAGCCGCGCCTCGGCCACCGGGCCGAGCGGACCCTTGTAGAGCAGAAGGCAGGTCGATGCGGCCGATCCGCGCCCGATCCGCCCGCGCAGCTGGTGCAACTGGGCGAGGCCGAAGCGCTCGGCATGCTCGATCACCATGACGCTGGCGTTGGGCACATCGACGCCGACCTCGATCACCGTGGTCGAGATCAGGATGCGGGTCTGGCCGGCGACGAAGGCCGCCATCGCCGCGTCCTTGTCGCGGCCCGGCATCTGGCCATGCAGAAGCCCGACCTGCGGCCCAAACACCTCACGCAGCGAATCGTAACGCTCCTGCGCCGCCGCCACATCCAGCAGGTCGGATTCCTGCACCAGCGGGCAGACCCAGTAGACCTGCGCGCCGGCCTCGACCGCGCGCCCGACGCCGGCGACGACCTCGTCATAGCGCTCCAGAGGCAAAGCCTTCGTCGCGATCGGCTTGCGGCCGGCCGGCTTCTCGGCGAGCACGGAGATGTCCATGTCGCCGAACCATGTCAGCGAGAGCGTGCGCGGGATCGGCGTCGCGGTCATCACCAGCACATCGACCGCCTCGCCCTTGGAGCCGAGCAGCAGCCGCTGATGCACGCCAAAACGGTGCTGCTCGTCGACGATGGCGAGCGCCAGATCGCGGAAGCCGACGCCCTCCTGGAACAGCGCATGCGTGCCGACCGCGATCGCGATCTCGCCGCTGGCCAGCCCCTCCAGCACGCGGGCGCGGCCCGGCCCCTTTTCACGACCGGTCAGCAGAGCGAGCCTGAGGCCGGCGGCCTCGGCCAAAGGCATCAGCCGCTCCGCATGCTGGCGCGCCAGGATTTCGGTCGGGGCCATCAGCACCGATTGCCGCCCGGCCTCGGCCGCCGCCGCCATCGCCAGCAGCGCGACGACCGTCTTGCCGGAGCCGACATCGCCCTGCAGCAGCCGCAGCATGCGCTCGGGCTTTTCCATGTCGTCATGGATGTCAGCGAGCGCCTGTCGCTGTCCGTCGGTCAGCGTGAAGGGCAGGGCGGCCTCCAGCCTGCGCCGGATCGCGCCGTCGCCCGCCGTGGCGCGGCCGGCGGCCTTCTTCTGCTGCCGCCGGACCAGCGCCAGCGCGATCTGGCTCGCCAGCAACTCGTCATAGGCGACGCGGCGGCGCGCATTGGTGTCGCCCTCGATCGCCTTCAGATCCATCGGATGATGCAGCGCCTGCATCGCCTGCGCGAAGGAGGGAAAACCGGCCTTGGCGACGAAAGCCGGATCCTGCCATTCGGCCAGCACCGGGCATTTTTCCGCCGCAGCCGCGACGATGCGCGTCATCACGCGCGGGCCGACGCCCTCGGTCAGCCCGTAGACCGGCTCGATCGACGGCATGGTCGCCGCGAGCTTCGGATCGAGCATGCGGTCGGGATGCACCATCTGGCGCATGCCCTCCCAGAGTTCCAGTTTTCCCGAGATCAGGCGATAGGCCCCGATCGGCATGGTCTGCAGCAGATGCCGGACATCGGCGTGGAAGAAGACCAGCGTCACGTCGCCGGTCTCGTCCTCGACCAGGATGCGGTAGGGGGCTTTTGCTTTCGTCGCCGGGGGCGGGCGGTGCTCGGTCACGCGCGCGGTGAAGGTGGCGACATCGCCGATCGGCGCCTCCGCGATGGTCGGGCTCGGCCGCCGGTCGATCGCGCCGGTCGGGAGATGGAACAGCAGATCGACGACGCGCGCGGCCTTGGTCTCATCGCCCAAAAACCTGTCGAGCGCCTTGGCCGTCTTGGGGCCGACGCCGGGCAGCGTCGAGACAGTGGCAAATAGCGGATCGAGCGGGGTCGGGCGCAAGCGGGCTCTCGTGGCTTTGTCAGGAGCGCGAAGTTTGCCGCCGTCGGGCCGCTGACTTCGCGAGGTGGTGAGGCTATATAGCCCGCGACGGCAGGCTCCGCGACGGGGCCGGCCTTATTGTCATTGCCGCATCCAGAGGTTTTGCATGTCCGGCTCGACCCGCTCCAGCGCCGATCTCGATCCGCGCCGGCGAAAAATCCTGTTCCGCTCCTGGCATCGCGGCATGCGGGAGAACGACCTGATCATGGGCCGCTTCGCCGATGCCGAGATCGGCAATCTCAGCGAGGCCGAGCTCGACGCGTTCGAAGCGCTGATCGAGGTGCTCGACCGCGACCTGATCTCCTGGATCACCGGCGAGGCGCAGGTGCCGGAGAACTACGACACGGACGTGTTTCGGCGGCTCAAGGCGTTTCACCACCACGGCAAGCCGATCCATGTGTGAGACGTCGATGCCGCCCGCAACACCTCTATCCTCCTCCCGAATGGGAGAAGGTGGCCCGGAGGGCCGGATGAGGGCCCGCCGTCGCCACGAATGGCGCAGCGGCTCCGTCTCGTTCCAGCAACCAGCGGCGGTCCCTCACCCCTGCCCCTCTCCCATCCGGGAGAGGGGTTCTTCCAGCGCCAGCTTCTCCTAACGATTGCCTGTGATGATCGCGCCTCCCGCACAACTCGCCAAACTCCAGCTCGACCGCATCCTCGACGCGCTGAATCGCGGCGACAAGCCGACGCTCGCCAGTGTCCCGGACGGGTTCGACGCCGTCCTGCTCGCCGACCTGACGCGCGCCAGGGCGAAGAAGGCCGAAGGCTCGGCGATGCTCGTCTTCGTCGCGCGCGACGGCCAGCGCCTGCAGGTGCTGGAGAACGCGCTTCAGTTCGTCGCGCCGGACCTCGAGGTGATGTCCTTCCCGGCCTGGGACTGCCAGCCCTATGACCGCGTCTCGCCGGCGCCGGCGATCGTCGCGCACCGCATGACGACGCTGTCGCGGCTGGCCAAGACCAAGTCCGGCGACAAGCCGCGTCTGCTGCTGACGACGGTGAACGCCGCGCTCCAGCGCGTGCCGGCCTTCTCCAAGGTCGCCTCGGAGAGCTTTTCGGCCGCGCCGGGCAACATCGTCGACACCGACCAACTGGCGCGCTGGCTCGACATGAACGGCTATCTGCGGACCTCGACCGTACGCGAGACCGGCGAGTTCGCGGTGCGCGGCGGCATCGTCGATCTCTACCCGCCCGGCATGCCGGCGCCGATAAGGCTCGATTTCTTCGGGGATGCGCTGGAATCGATCCGCACCTTCGATCCGGAGACGCAGCGCACCACAGGCCAGATGCGCGGGCTCGACCTCGTGCCGATGTCCGAGGCGCAGATGACGAGCGAGAGCATCAAACGCTTTCGCCAGAGCTACATCGCGACATTCGGCACGCCCGGCCGCGACGACACGCTCTACGAGGCGGTCAGCGAAGGCCGCCGCCCGGCCGGGCTCGAACACTGGCTGCCGCTACTGGCGGACAGGCTCGACACGCTTTTCGCCTATCTGCCCGATGTGCCGCTGATGCTGGACCATCAGGCGGAGGATGCGGTCGGGGAGCGCTTCAGCCAGATCAAGGACTATTACGACGCCCGCAGGGCAGCGATGGAGCAGCCGAGCGCGGGCGGAATCCCCTACAAGCCGCTGAAGCCGGATGCGCTCTATCTCTCGCCCGCCGACTGGCGCGCCATCATCGACCAGGCGGGCGTCGCCTCGCTCACCCCGTTCCGGCTGCCGGACAGCGAGGGCAAGCTGATCGTCGATCTCGGCGCGCGCCAGGGCCGCAGCTTCGCCGCCGAGCGCGCCGACAATGCCGGCAGCGTCTTCGACGCGGCGGTCGCGCATGTGAAGGGGCTGGAGAAGGACGGCAAGCGCGTCATTCTCGCCGCCTGGTCCGAGGGCTCTCGCGAGCGTCTGGCCCATGTGCTGGCGGATCATGGCCTGAAATCCGTGCAGACCACAGGCTCGCTCAGGGCGGCCTTCGACCTCAAGCCGGGCACGGTCGCGCTCGCGGTCTGGGGTTTCGAGACCGGCTTCGAGGCGGGCAAGCTCGCGGTCATCGGCGAGCAGGACATCCTCGGCGACCGGCTCGTCCGCCCGCGCAAGAAGTCGCGCCGGCCGCAGGATTTCATCAACGAGCTGTCCTCGCTCTCGCCGGGCGACCTCGTCGTCCATGTCGACCACGGCATCGGCCGCTTCATCGGGCTGCGGACCATCACGGCCGCCGGCGCGCCGCATGACTGCCTCGAGATCCACTACGCATCGGACGCGAAACTCTTCCTGCCGGTCGAGAACATCGAGCTGCTGTCACGCTACGGCTCGGAGGACACCGAGGTTCCGCTCGACCGGCTCGGCGGTGGCGGCTGGCAGGCCCGCAAGGCGAAGCTGAAACAGCGCATCCGCGAGATGGCCGGCAAGCTGATCGCGATCGCGGCCGCCCGCGCGCTGAAGGAAGCCCCGCGCCTGATCCCGCAGGCCGGGCTCTATGAAGAGTTCTGCGCCCGTTTTCCCTTCGAGGAAACGGAAGACCAGCAAACGACGATCGACGCCGTGCTCGACGATATGGCGGCCGGCCGGCCGATGGATCGTCTCGTTTGCGGCGATGTCGGCTTCGGCAAGACGGAGGTGGCGCTGCGGGCCGCCTTCACCGCCGCGCTCAACGGCAAGCAGGTCGCGGTCGTGGTCCCCACCACGCTGCTGGCGCGCCAGCACTACCGCAATTTCGCCGAGCGCTTTTCCGGCCTGCCGGTGAATGTCGGCCAGGCCTCGCGCTTCGTCGGCGCGCAGGACCTCAAGGCCGTCAAGGCCGGCGTGAAGGACGGCACGATGGACATCGTCGTCGGGACGCACGCGCTGCTCGGCAAGGGCGTGGATTTCAAGGATCTCGGCCTCGTCATCGTCGACGAGGAGCAGCATTTCGGCGTCGGCCACAAGGAACGGCTGAAGGAGTTCCGCGCCGAGGTCCATATGCTGACGCTGACGGCGACGCCGATCCCGCGCACGCTGCAGCTCGCCATGACCGGCGTGCGCGAGCTCTCGATCATCGCGACGCCGCCGGTCGACCGGCTCGCGGTGCGCACCTTCGTGACGCCCTTCGACCCGCTGATCGTGCGCGAGGCGCTGCTGCGCGAGCGCTATCGCGGGGGGCGGAGCTTTTACGTCGTGCCGCGCATCGAGGACATCGCCGACGTCAAGGATTTCCTCGACAAGCAGGTGCCCGAGGCCAAGGTCGGCATCGCCCATGGCCAGATGGCTGCCGGCCAGCTCGAGGACGTGATGACGGCGTTCTATGAGGGCCAGTACGACGTGCTGCTCTCGACCACGATCGTGGAGTCCGGCCTCGACATCCCGACCGCCAACACGCTGATCGTCCACCGCGCCGACATGTTCGGCTTGGCGCAGCTCTACCAGCTCAGGGGCCGCGTCGGCCGCTCGAAGGTGCGCGCCTATGCGCTCTTCACTTTGCCGGTCAACCGCAAGCTGACCGAACAGGCCGAGCGCCGCCTGAAGGTGCTGCAATCGCTCGATATGCTCGGCGCCGGCTTCCAGCTCGCCAGCCACGATCTCGACATCCGCGGCGCCGGCAACCTGCTCGGCGACGAACAATCCGGCCATATCAAGGAGGTCGGCTACGAGCTCTACCAGCAGATGCTTGAGGAGGCGGTCGCGGCGCTGAAATCGGGCGTCGATTTCGAGAGCACGACGCAATGGTCGCCGGCGATCCAGATCGGCGCGCCGGTGATGATCCCGGAGCATTACGTCACCGACCTGACGCTGCGCCTGACGCTCTACAAGCGCCTCTCGACCATGGACGACGACGGCGACATCCAGTCCTTCGGAGCCGAACTGGTCGACCGTTTCGGGCCGCTGCCGGAGGAGGTCGAGCAGCTTTTGGAGATCGTCGCGATCAAGGCACTCTGCAAGCGCGCCAATGTCGAGAAGGTCGAGGCGGGGCCCAAGGGCATCATCGTCTCGTTCCGCGACAACGAGTTCGCCAATCCGGAGGGTCTGGTCTCCTATGTCGCCAAGATCGGCACGCTGGCGAAGGTGCGCCCCGACATGCGCGTCGTCTTCATCGACGATTTCGAGACGGCGGAAGCGCGGCTCAAGGGCACGCGCCGGCTGCTGACCGACCTGGCGCGGATCGCGGAACGCAAGAAGGCGGCGTGAGGCGGGTCAGCGCCGGCTGACCGCTATCTCCGCCGCCGAACGCACCGCCACGTCGACGATGGCGATGTCGGGCCGGTCGAGCGCCGGCAGGGCGCGCTGCCCGACCTCGCGCTGCACGAAGACGAGGCTCGCCAGCGCCGGATGGCTCGCCAGCTTCGAGCGCGCCAGCGAGGGCTCCATCGCGGCGGGCAGTACGAGATGGGCCTTGCGGCCGCCTTCCAGGCAGGCCTGAAGATCGCCGAGGCTGAACAGGCCGAGCGGCAACAGTTCGACGCCGGTCAGCAGCGACATGCCCGGCCCGCAGGCCAGCGCCGCCAGATCGCCGCCGACGAGCGCGGTCACGATGCGGGAGGAGGCGAGCGGCTTGACCAGCCGCGACATCTCCAGCGCACGCGTCAGAACCATCTTCTCCGGGACCGGCAGCGGCCCCGCGAATGTCCGCGCATCGACGACCTGCAGGGCGGGGCGGGACACGCCGACCGGCAGCGGCTGGCCGGCCGCGCTCGCCATCAGCGTGTCGAGCGCCGCCACGCCTTCGGGCACCTCATGGCCGAAACCGCCGACGAAGCGGGTCGAGAAGGCGCGCACGGCGAGGTTTCGCAGCATCAGCAGCGGCCGCAAGGGGCCGACGCGCGCCGTGCCAAGCGCCATCACCGCGCCCGACGCCTCGATCAGCCGCAGCAGTTCCAGTTCGTTGCCGTGCAGCGGCAGCATCAGCGGCGACAGGCCGGCGCGCAGGCAGGCCAGGATCGAGACCAGCGCCTCCTGGCCCATCGGGGCGAGGATCGCGACGCTGGCGCCGGGTTGCGCCTTGTTGATGGTCAGGAGCCGCGCGAGCTGATCGACACGCTCCTCGAGCTGAATGAAGCTGAGCGAGGTCGGCATCGCGTCGCTCCAGCCGCGCCGGCCCGGCGGATCGCGAAGCGCCGCCTCGTAGCCCCGGCTGCGGGTCAGCGCCTGCAGCAGCGCATCGAGATCGAGCCCTTCGAGCAGCGCGGCGACGGCTTCGTCAGGTTCGGCCCTCATGATCCTGCTCTCAATTGGCCGGAGCCGGCGGCGAGGCTGCGCGCGCCAGGGTTTCGGTCGAGAAGAAATAGCCCGGCCTCCGCTGCGGCAGGACGATGTCGCGCGCGCGCGCCAGCCAGGTCTCCGGCAGATAATGCAGCGGCACGACATAGAAGCCCGACAGCAGCAGCCGGTCGAGCGCGCGCACCGAGGCGACGAAGTCCTCGCGCTCGCGTGCGGCGAGTATCTTCTGCAGCACGGCGTCGATCGCGGGCGACTTCACGCCGGCATAGTTCAGCGAGCCGTTGCGTGCGGCATTGGCCGAGCCCCAGCGCCCGATCTGCTCGTTGCCCGGCGAGGCGGAGGCCGGCCAGGTCCACTGGATCATGTCGAAATCGAAGGTCGAAAGCCTGCGCCAGTACTGCACGTCGTCGATGAGCCTGACCGAGGCCGAAACGCCGATCCGGCTCAGCGAGGCGGCGTAGTTCAGCGCCAGCCGCTCCTGCGGCCGGCTGGTCACGGTGATCTCGAAGGCGAAGGGCTCGTTCGAGCCCTGCCTCCGCAGCGCGCCGTCCTGGAGCGCGAAGCCCGCGCTCTTCAGCAGGTCGAGCGCCTTGCGGGCCTGCTCGCGGTCGCGGCCCGAGCCGTCGCTTGCGGCAGGCGTCCATTGCCCCGACAGGATGTCGTCGCGCACGCTGCCGGGAAACGCGGCGAGCAGCGCGGTCTCGCGTTTGTCGGCCGGGACGCCCAGCGCCGACAGCTCCGAATCGGAGAAGAAGCTGCCCGATCGGCGGTAGACGCCGTGGAACAGGTTGCGGTTGACCCATTCGAAATCGAACATCAGGCCCAGCGCCTCGCGCACCCTGATGTCGGAAAACAGCGGCCGGCGCGTGTTGAAGACGAGCCCGGTCATGCCCTTGGGCGATCGGAAGCGCAGTGTGTCGCGGATGATCCGCCCGTCGCGCACGGCGGGAATGTCGTAGCCCGTGGTCCAGCGCGTCGTGTCGCCTTCGAGCCGGACATCGTAGAGCCCGGCCTTGAACGCCTCGAACAGCGCGTTGGAATCGCGGTAGAAATCGTAGCGGATCTCGTCTGCGTTGAAGAGCCCGCGCGTCAGCGGATGATCCTCGGCCCAGAAATCGCCGCGGCGCTTCAGCGTCAGCGCCTCGCCCGGCCTGACCTCGCTGACGACATAGGGGCCGGAGCCGAGCGCGGGCCTGAAACTGGTCTCGCCGAACGTCTCCGCATCGGTGGCGTGCTTGGCGAAGATCGGCAGTGAGCCGATCACCAGCGGCAATTCGCGATTCGAGCCGTCGCCGAGTTCGAACTCGACCCTGGCCGGCGAGGGGGCCTGCGCCTTCGTGACGCGGGCGAGGCTCGAGCGGTGGAACGGCTTGCCCTTGGTCTTCAGCATCTCGACGGTGAACAGCACGTCCTCGGCGGTGACCGGTTTGCCGTCGGAGAACCTTGCGCGCGGGTCGATCTCGAAGGCCAGTTTCGTGCGCTCCTCATTGAGTTCGATGCGCGAGGCCAGCAGCCCATAGGCGGTGAACGGCTCGTCGGCGGAGCGGAACAGCAGGCTCTGCTGGACATAGCGCGGCACGGCGTCAGGCGCGACGCCAAGCACGACCAGCGGATTCAGGCTGTCGAAGGTGCCCTGCTGTCCGAAGATGATGCGCCCGCCCTTGGGCGCGGCCGGGTCCGCATAGGGCAGATGCGAGAAACCCGGCTGCAGGGCCGGTTCGCCATGCATCGCGATGGCGTGCGTCGGCTCGGCCGCGCGCAGGGGCGCGCCTGCACAAGCCAGCGCGGCGCACGCGGCGAAAGCGAGGGCTGTCCTCGTCATGGCCTGCAGGGCAGCCCGCCCCGCGTGAAGCAAATCCATCGCCGTTCCTGATTCCCGGCTGAAAGATAACACGCCGGCGGCGCGGCCGCGCAGCTATTCGGGCTGGAATCCCGCAACGGAACTCGTTAAAGCCGTCGCAAGGTGTCATGCAAACGCCTCAATCCCTGCCGATGTGCACGGGCCGAGATGGTCCTGAGTCGGCCGGTGGTTGGGCCGCCGATGATGATGCGCGCGGCTTGCGAAGTCGTGATCCCCGAATTCGCCTGATGTAAGGAAGACCGATGTCCGCTTCGTTTCGCCTGATTTCGCGCGGCCTCGCCGCCGCCCTGAGCGCCTCGCTGGCGCTCTCGCCCGTCGCGGCCTTCGCGCAGCAGGCGCAGCCCCAGCGCCCGGCGCAGCGTCCGGCGGCGCCCGCCCAGCCGGCGCAACCGGCCCAGCCGCCGGCCGGCCAGGCCGCGCCGACGGGCCCGACCGTCGTTCAGGTCAAGCCCGAACCGTCCCAGACGAGCTGGACCAAGGTCTGCGGCAAGGATCAGGCCGCCAACAAGGAAATCTGCTACACCACGCGCGACTTCGTCTCCGATCAGGGCCAGCCCGTGCTGGCGGTCGCCGTCTATGACGTGAAGGGCGACCCCAACAAGATCGTACGCTTCCTGATGCCGCTCGGCCTCCTGCTGCAGCCCGGCATCCGCTTCGGCGTCGACACCGGCCAGCCGACGCCGGGCCGCTACGCCATCTGCTTCCCCAACGGCTGCTTCGCAGAGGCGCAGGTCAAGGACGACTTCATCAATTCGATGAAGAAGGGCAATGCGCTGAGCGTCAGCGTGCAGAACCAGGGCGCGCGCGAGGTCTCGTTCTCGATCCCGCTCTCCGACTTCGCCAAGGGCTTCGACGGCGCGCCGATCGACCCGAAGGTGCTCGAAGAGCAGCAGAAGCAGCTTCAGGACGAACTCGCCAAGCGCCAGGAAGAGCTGCGCCAGCGTCTCGGCGGCGCGGGCGCCAATGCGGCGCCGGGCGTTCCGGGCGCACTCCCCGGCACAGTCCCCGCACCCGCGCCGGGGCTGACGCCGGCTCCGGGCGCCGCGCCGCGCCCCTGATCGTCACGACGCGTCGAAACGCGAAAGGCCGGCCCTCGCAGGGCCGGCCTTTTTTTGTCCGGTATGACGTAGGGTTAGCCTGCAACGTCAGCCTGTGATCAATTCAGCCCCGTCCGGTCGATCGTGTAGCGGCCCTTGCGGTCGCGCCGGAAGAATTCCTTGGCCTGCGGATGGCGGACGGGCCGGCCGGTCTCGTCGACGACGAGATTCTGCTCGGAGACATAGGCGACGTATTCGGTCTCGTCGTTCTCGGCGAAGAGATGATAGAAGGGCTGGTCCTTCGACGGGCGCAGATGCTCCGGAATCGCCATCCACCATTCCTCGGTGTTGGCGAAGACCGGATCGACATCGAAGATCACGCCGCGGAACGGGTAGACCCGGTGCTTGACCACCTGGCCGATGCGGAATTTCGCCGATCTTGCTTCCATAACGCCGTGATCCATTGTGGGCCGGGCTCCGCCGGCAACGCAACTCCTGCGCTTGCTTCAGGATTGCGTCGCAAATGCGTCGAAATCAACCGGTTCCGGACGGGACCGTTTGTCACAATCCGTAGCGTTCGGCCAGAGCCGGATCGCGTGCGGCGACCTGTCTGGCCAGATCGACGATCACCCTGGCCTGCTTCCAGGTCGCGTCGTCCTGCATCTTGCCGTCGATCATCACCGCCCCCGAGCCGTCCGGCATCGCCTCGAGGATGCGTTTCGCGAACGCAACCTCGGCGGGATCGGGGCTGAAGACGCGCTTGGCGATGGCGATCTGCGAAGGGTGCAGCGTCCAGGCCCCGGCGCAGCCGAGCAGGAAGGCGTTGCGGAACTGCGCCTCGCAGGCGGCCTCGTCGGAAAAGTCGCCGAACGGCCCGTAGAACGGCTTGATCCCGGCCGCCGCGCAGGCATCGACCATTTTTGCCAGCGTGTAGTGCCAGAGGTCCTGCTGGGCGACAGCGCGTGCGCCGCCCTCGGGCGATGGGTCCGCCACGACCTTGTATTCGGGATGGCCGCCGCCGACGCGCGTCGTCTTCATCGCGCGCGAGGCTGCGAGGTCTGCCGGCCCCAGGCTCATCCCGTGCATGCGCGGCGAGGCGGTCGCGATCGTCTCGACGTTCTTGACGCCTTCGGCCGTCTCCAGAATGGCGTGGATCAGGATCGGCTTGGGCAGCTGATGCCGCGCCTCGAACTGCGCCAGCAGCTGATCGACATAATGGATGTCCCACGGCCCCTCGACCTTGGGCACCATCACGACGTCGAGCTTGCCGCCGATCTGCGCCATGATCTCCGTGACGTCGTCGAGGAACCAAGGCGAGTTCAGCGCATTCACCCGCGTCCACAGCCCGGTCCTGCCGAACTCATGCGCCTTGCCCATCGCGATGAAGCCGTCCCGCGCCGCCTGCTTGGCCTCGACCGGGATCGCGTCCTCGAGATTGCCGAGCACGATGTCGACCTGGCCGGCGAGCTCGCCGACCTTGGCGCGGACCTTCTCCAGATGCGGCGGCACGAAGTGGATCATCCGCTCCAGCGTCAGCGGCAACTCGCGAAACGGCTCCGGCGCGCCGATGGCGAGCGGCTTGAAGAACTGGCGCGGCGTCTTGACCGTCATTGCGGGCATTCTCCTGGCGGGCTTCGGTGCTTGGCGGGCTTCATGGTGCGGTGCGGCAAATCTGCCGGAGCCGAGACGCGGCGTCCATCGGGCATTTCGTAGCCCAACCAGCGAGAGATCAAAATCCTAGGAATTATAACGCGATATTATACTTCCCGTACCCATTGCGCTGGACTCCGCCATGGGAGCGTTTAGCGTGAGCCAAGAACCGGAATGGGGATGGGCGGGCGAAATGGCACAGAATGGGAAGAACGCCGTCTATCTTGATGCCTTGATTGCTAGAGCGGACCTCTTCGAGCAGTCGATGCCAGGTAAACTCGACCGAAACATACGCATTACCGACGTTGAGCCGGGCATAACGTACAATCTGCTCAGGAAGCCGGACTTCCAGCGTGAAACTGCGAATTGGACGCCTACACAAGTTGCGCGCCTGATTCAGACCTTCTCAGAGTCCGACATCATCCCGGCTAT
>JAESGM010000508.1_pt1 | contig 27609 bp, 24 predicted proteins | sample 9269721 | NCBI WGS metagenome assembly JAESGM01 (sample SAMN15720920, study PRJNA650825) | algae metagenome | isolation source: Komarekiella atlantica HA4396-MV6 and co-occurring heterotrophs from... | place: USA: Theobald House, Kauai, HI | collected 2009-07-29 | reverse complement strand
GATCATGTGCGCGACGCCGGCATCCATGTCTGCTGCGGCGGCATTGTCGGCATGGGCGAGAGCGCGGACGACCGCGTCGGCATGATCGCGACGCTGGCCAGCCTGCCGGTGCATCCGGAAAGCGTGCCGATCAACATGCTGGTGCAGGTGGAAGGAACGCCGCTCTCCACCGGCGAGACATTCGATGCCATCGAGTTCGTGCGCACCATCGCCGCCGCGCGCATCACCATGCCGCGCTCGATGGTGCGGCTCTCGGCCGGCCGCGAGGACATGACCGACGAGATGCAGGCTTTGTGCTTCCTCGCAGGGGCCAACTCGATCTTCTACGGGCCGAAGCTCCTGACCACGCCAAATCCCGCCGCCGATCATGACATGCAACTGATGCATCGCCTTGGCCTGCGGCCGATGGAGTGAGGCGAGGCGGGCGATGCTCGGCAAGCGCGGCTGGTACGATCTCGGGCTTGAGCATATCTGGCTGCCCTATGCGCAGATGAAGACCGCGCCCGCGCCTTTGCCGGTGGTGCGCACGCAGGGCACGCGCATCTATCTGGAAGACGGCCGCGAGCTGGTCGACGGCATTGCCTCGTGGTGGACGGCCTGTCACGGCTACAATCATCCGCATATCCGCGAGGCCGTGCAGCGCCAGCTAGAGGTGATGCCGCATGTGATGTTCGGCGGCTTGGTGCACGAACAGGCGCTGACGCTGGCCACGCGGCTCGCAGACATGCTGCCGGGCGATCTCGATCGCGTGTTCTTCACCGATTCCGGTTCGGTGTCTGTGGAAGTCGCCATGAAAATGGCGATCCAGTACTGGCTCAACAAAGGCGATAAGAGCCGCGATACCTTCGTCTGTTTCCGCGGCGGCTACCACGGCGACACGCTCGGCACCATGGCGGTGTCGGATTTCGAGACCGGCATCCATCGGCAATTCGCCGGACTGCTGCATCGCCACATCATGGCGGCGCTGCCGGAGGACGAGGAGAGCGAAGCGGCCTTGCGCGCCGTGCTGGAGCAGCAGGCGCGTGAGATGGCCGCCATCATTGTCGAGCCGTCGGTGCAGGGCGCGGGTGGCATGCGCTTCCATGCGCCGGAGGTGCTGCTGCGGCTGCGCCGGCTGGCCGACGAATTCGATCTACTGCTGATCTTCGACGAGATTTTCACCGGTTTCGGCCGCACCGGCGCGATGTTCGCCTGCGAAGGAGCGGGCGTCCTGCCGGATATCGTCACGCTGTCCAAGGCATTGACAGGCGGCACGTTGCCGCTCGCGGCGACCGTCGCGCGCCGGAAGATCTTCGACGCCTTCTGGTCCGACGATCCGCTGCAGGCGCTGATGCACGGCCCGACCTACATGGGGAACGCGCTCGCCTGCGCCGCCGCCAATGCGTCGCTCGATCTGTTCGCGGACGGTGCGCGGCTCGCCAATGTGGCGCGCATCGAAGCCGCGCTGGCGGAGGGCCTGGCGCTGTGCCGCGATCTGCCGGGCGTGGTGGATGTGCGCGTGCGCGGGGCCATCGGCGTGGTCGAGATTGAGAAGATCGATGATCTGAATGCGTTGCGCAGCGCCTTTGTCGCCAGGGGCGCTTTCATCCGGCCAATCGCGTCTGTTATCTATCTGGCCCCGGCGCTGACGATGGTGGCCGAGGATGTTGCGTTCCTGACTCGGGTCATCGTTGAGGTCTTGCAAGAGCGTAGCTAGAGCAATCACCCTCTCCATTTGTCATCGCCCGCGAAAGCGGGCGATCCAGTATTCAATGAGCTGCCGTGATTACTGGATGCCCCGCTTTCGCGGGGCATGACGGCGGAAAGGCAGGAGGCTAAAGCAGCCCGCAACTGTCTGCGATAAATCCGAACGCGGCGTCCGCGTCGCCGGCGTTCATCTTGCGCGGCAGGGCAACAATGCCGACATCGCGGGCAAAGCGCGAGATCGTGCCCGCCGTCTCGTCCAGATCGACGGTTGAGCCTTCCGACTCGCTGACCGCGATCATCGCCAGCTTCAATCCCTGCTGCCGCAGTACGGCGACCGCGCTGAGGGTGTGGCTGATGCTGCCGAGATAGCTGCCGGCCACCAGCAGCAGCGGGATGTCCAGTTCTTTCATCCAGTCCAGCACGGTATGCGTTCGGTCGAGCGGCACCATGATCCCGCCGACGCCTTCGATCAGAATGGCATCCGCGGGCGAGGCGAGGGCGCTTTGCGAGAATCGTGTCAGCGCATCGAAATCGACCGAGCGGTCCTCCTTCGCCGCCGCCATGTCGGGCGAGAGCGGCGCCGCGAAGCGCCACGGCGAGATACGCTCGATTCCGGCTTCATTCGATGGCCGCCCGAGCGCGGACAGAAGGATGCCGGTGTCGGACTCACTCACCATGCGCGGATCGAAGCCGCTGATGACAGGCTTGTATGCCTCCACCTTGCGGTCCTCGGCGCGCAGATAGCGGATCAGTCCGGCGGTGACATAAGTCTTGCCGATGCCGGTGCCGGTCGAGGTGACGAACAGGCCGGCCATTCAGGCGAGAACCTTTTCGCGCACGACCGCGGCAAGGCGCTCGATATGGTGATCCTCGTGCGCGGCGCTGAAGGTGAAGCGCAGCCGCGCGGTGCCGGCCGGCACCGTCGGCGGGCGGATGCCGATGACAAGGAAGCCTTCATCCTCAAGCAGCTTTGCGGAATTCATTGTCCTGTCTTCATCGCCGATCAGCAGCGGCACGATGGGGCTCGTTGCCTGCGGCAGGTTGGTCAGCGCCGTGAAGTGCTTCGCCTTCTGCAGCGGCAGGGCGGCATAGGCGGGATCGCGCTCGATCAGATCCAGCGCCGCGATGGACGCGGCGACCGACGCCGGCGGCAGGCCGGTCGAATAGATCACCGTGCGGGCGCGGTTCTGCATCAGGTCGATGACGGCGCGTGACGCGCACAGATAGCCGCCATAGCTTCCGATGGCTTTCGACAGCGTGCCCATCTGCAGCGGAACATGCGGCGGCTCGGCGCTGGCGAAAGTGCTGCCGCGTCCTCCTCCGAGCACGCCGATGCCGTGCGCGTCGTCGGTCATCAGCCATGCGTCGTAAGTTTTCGCCAGATCGGCCAGCTCGTGCAGCGGTGCCAGATCGCCATCCATCGAGAACACGCCTTCGGTGACCAGCAGCGCGTGCTGGGCTGACGCGCGATGCTCAGCCAGCAACTTGCGTGCATGCTCGATGTCGTTGTGTCGAAACAAGATAATCTCAGCGCCCGAGAGCGACGCGCCGGTGCGGATGCAGGAATGCGCGAGTTCATCGGCAACGATGAGATCACCCTTGCCGACGAGCGCGGGAATGATTCCGGTATTGGCGAGATAGCCGGACCCGAACACGCAAGCCGCCTCCGTGCCTTTCAGCCGCGCAAGCCGCGTCTCCAACTCCGCATAAAGAGGATGACTGCCGGTGATCAGCCGCGAGGCGCCCGCACCCGCGCCGTAGCGGTCGATGGCGTCCTTCGCCGCCTGCTTGATCGTGGGGTGTTGCGTCAGGTTCAGGTAATCGTTGCTGCAGAAGGACAGCAATTTGCGCCCGCCACGGGTGACCCAGACGCCGCCGGACGGCTCGGTCTCCGCAATCGCGCGGCGCAGGTTCTGCGCTTCGCGCTGCCGCAGTCTCTCTTGGGCGAATTGGTCGAGCGAACGCATCCCGGTCTCGTAAGGACAATGCGGCGGCACCATAGCGCCCGGCCGGGCAAAGTCACCCCGCCAGACACGCCAGCGCAAGTCTTTGACGTAGGCTGCCTTTCCGGTCTATCCCGGAATTGGCCGGGCGAGGGCAGGGGCATGACGGGCTATCTCTTGGTTTTTCTGGGCGGCGGCCTCGGCGCGGCGCTGCGGCATGGGGTGAATCTCGCCGGCGCCAGCCTGCTGGGGACGCGGTTTCCCTACAGCACCCTGTTCGCCAACGTCACCGGCTCCTTCGTCATGGGGCTGCTCATCGCCTATTTCGCCTTCAAGGACGGCGGCGGCCAGCACTGGAAGCTGTTTCTGACCACCGGCGTGCTGGGGGGCTACACTACCTTCTCTGCGTTTTCGCTTGAGTCGGCACTTTTGTATGAGCGCGGCGAACTGGGCCTGGCGGCGTTCTATGTGATCGCCTCCGTGCTTCTGGCCATCGGCGGCCTGTTCGCGGGTCTCCTGTTGGTCCGGCATTTTTCCTGACGGCGCGCTGACCAATTCCGCAGCAAGCTGCGCCCGGATTCCAGGCAGTTTCCCGCCCTTGTATGCAATCGGCCCCGCATTTTCGCGTGAAAGTGCCGAAGGAGCCTTGGCCCCGTTTTTGCTGACCTGAATTGAGGTCGGAAATTCGGGAGACTTGCGTGCGCGCGACGATCGAGGCCGAACCACAACCGCTCTCCGTCGATCTGGCACGGACGGCGCTGGTCATCATCGACATGCAACGCGATTTTCTGGAGCCGGGCGGCTTCGGGGAAATGCTCGGCAATGATGTCTCGCTGCTCGCTGCCGCCATTGCACCCTGCCGCAAGATGCTCGAAGCGGCCCGCAAGGCCGGCCTGCTCATCATTCATACGCGTGAGGGCCACCGTCCGGATCTCTCGGATGCGCCACCGGTAAAACTGGAGAAAGGTAACGCGCGTCAATGCATCGGCGCGCCGGGGCCGATGGGGCGAATTCTCGTTCGCGGTGAGCCGGGGCACGACATCATCCCGGAGCTTTATCCCGTCGCGGGAGAGCCGGTGATCGACAAGCCGGGCAAGGGTGCCTTCTACCAGACCGACCTCGAACTCATGCTGCGCAATCGCGGCATCGATAATTTGCTCGTGTGCGGCGTCACAACTGAGGTCTGCGTCAACACCACCGTGCGCGAGGCCAACGACCGCGGCTTCCGCTGCGTCGTGCTCGGAGATTGCTGCGCCTCCTATTTCCCGGAATTCCACGACATGGGCCTGAAGATGATCAAGGCGCAGGGCGGCATTTTCGGCTGGGTGTCGGATTCGGACAAGGCAATGGCGATGTTTGCCGGCGCGCCGGCCGCGCCGCAATTGCGGCTGATCACGAACTAGCGGGCGAGACCGATCTAGGGGAGGGGACGATGACCTCACAGGCGAAGGCGCAACCGGCGTTGTGGACGCCGGGCGACTGGAACGCATTCTTCGGCTTCGGCACCAACATCCTGGTCAACATGCTCGTGCTGACGGGGCTGTTGCGCTACGTGTTGAAAATGCCGGACGAAATCGTGTTCGGCCGCATCCTGCCGGCGATGGGCCTGATGATGTTCCTGTCCACGGCCTATTACGCCTGGCTCGCCTACCGTCTGGCGAAGCAGACCGGCCGCAACGATGTCTGCGCGCTGCCGTCTGGCATCAGCGTGCCGCACATGTTCATCGTCACCTTCGTGATCATGCTGCCGATCCTGCTGAAGACGAACGATCCGGTGAAGGCATGGGAAGCGGGACTGACCTGGGTGTTCATCCAGAGCTTCATCCTGATGATCGGCGGCTTCATCGCGCCGTATATCCGCAGGATCACCCCGCGCGCCGCCCTGCTCGGCACACTGGCCGGCGTGTCGATCACCTTCATCTCCATGCGCCCGGCACTGGAAATGTTCATGACGCCGGTGATCGGTCTCACCTGCTTTGCCATCATCATGGTGAGCTGGTTCGGCGGCGTGAAATATCCGCGCGGCATTCCCGCGGGGCTGGTTGCGATTGCCGTCGGCACCATTCTGGCCTGGGGTTCGAACATCTTTGGCATCGGCCTCGGCGGGCTGAGCGTCGAAAAGCTTGGGTCTTCGCTTGCGAGTTTCGGCTTCTCGGTGCCGATCCCGGCGATCGGTCATGTGTTTTCCGGCTTCGAGTTCATCGGCATCATTCTGGTCACCGCCATTCCCTTCGGCATCTACGATCTGGTCGAGGCGATGGACAATGTCGAAAGCGCGGAAGCGGCGGGCGACGAATACCCGACGACGCAGGTGCTGACTGCCGACGGCGCGGTGAGCCTCATCGGCTGTCTGATGGGAAATCCCTTCATCAACGCGGTCTATATCGGCCATCCCGGCTGGAAGACGATGGGCGGCCGTATCGGCTATTCGGCGGCGACCGGCGTGATGGTGATCGTGCTGTCATGGTTCGGCATCATCTCGCTTCTGCTGGCCTTCATTCCGGTGGTCGCGATCTCTCCGATCCTGCTCTATATCGGCATGCTGATCGGCGCGCAGGCGTTCCAGACGACGCCGCAACAGCATGCGCCGGCCATCGTTCTCGGACTGACGCCGCATCTGGCCGCCTGGGCGAAGACATTGATGGATGGCGCGCTGGGAGCGGCGGGCACCAGCGCCGCTGCGGTCGGTCTCGACAAGCTCGGTAGTGTCGGCGTGCTCTATCACGGGCTCGAAGTCATGGGCGGCGGCGCCATCCTCGGCGGCCTCATTCTGACGGCAATCGGCGTCTGCGTGATCGACCGCGAATTCGTCAAGGCGGCGGCTTTCGCGCTCGCAGCCGCGATCCTTACCTATTTCGGCTTCATGCACGGCGAATCGGTGGGTGTCGGCGCGCAGTATCTCGGCGTCCAGCCGCCGGTCGCGCTCGCCTACGCCATTGTCGCGGTCTTCCTGTTCGCCCTGAGTCCGAAAGGGGCGGAACTCTTCAGGTTCTCTGCATCGGGCAAGAAGGCTGCCGCGTCGACACCTGCGGAATAATTGCCATGCGCCGGGCCGCCTTGAAGCGGCCCGTGTCATGGGGCACATCTGCGCCCCATGCCTCTGCCCGACCCGCTGCTGCTGCTCGCGAAGGTTCCGGTGATCCCGGTTCTGACCATCGACACCGCCGAACAGGCGGTGCCGCTGGCGCGCGCCCTGTGCGACGGCGGCTTGCCGGCGCTGGAGGTGACGCTGCGCACGCCGGCCGCGCTTGACGCCATGAGGCTGATCGCCTCCCGCGTTCCTGAGGCGATTGTGGGTGCCGGGACCATCCGCAATGACAACGATATCGACACATCGATCAAGGCCGGGGCGCGCTTTCTGGTGACGCCGGGCACGACCGCGGAACTGGCAGAGAGCCTCGCAAGGGCCAGCGTGCCCTCACTGCCCGGCTGCGCCACCGTGTCGGAAGCTCTGGCGCTCGCCGCGCTCGGCTTCAGGGCGCTGAAATTCTTTCCTGCGGAAGCCTCTGGCGGTGTTGCGTGGCTGAAATCGGTCGCCGCGCCGCTGCCGGATCTGCGCTTCTGTCCGACCGGCGGCATCGACATGAGCAACGCGTCCGCCTATCTCGCATTGCCGAATGTGTTTGCAATCGGCGGCTCGTGGGTAGCGCCGCGCGAGGCGCTGGCCAGCTCTGACTTCGAGCGCATCGCGGGGCTGGCGCACAACGCGGCCGGCTTGCGTCCGTGAGCGAAGATTCCGCCGAAAAGCCGCCGCGCCGCCGCAGGACCTTCGACTGGTCGGCGGCCGTGATTCTTGTCATCGTGCTTGCCGCTGCCGCCTATGTGTATTGGCGCGATGGCGCGGACCGCTTCATTGAAGTCGCCTGGCACGATTTCGCTCTCTTCGGCGATATGCTGCCGAAGGTTCTTGCCGGCTGTCTGATCGCAGCTTTTCTGACCGTTTTGCTGCCACGCGAAGTGATCAGCCGCTGGGTCGGCGCGGAATCCGGATTGAAGGGAATACTGATTGCTGCCTGTGCGGGCATCGTCATGCCCGGTGGGCCATTCACGATATTCCCGATCGCCGGCGCGTTTATCGCCGTCGGCGCCGATGTCGCGGCCGCGATCACGCTGATCACGAGCTGGTCCCTGCTCGGACTTAACCGTGCCATCGTATGGGAGATGCCGTTTTTCGGTATCGATTTTGTCAGCTGGCGCATGCTGCTGTCGCTGCCTTTGCCGGTTCTTGCTGGCCTGTCCGCGCGCGCCATCACCCATGCCATCGCCAGGGAAGAGCGCGCGGGATGATGGATCTTGCCGTCGACATCGCTCTGTGGATGATCGTCGCTGCGCTGGCTTTGCTGATCGCTCGGCGCAAGAGACCGCTGCTCGGCGGCTCCGCGCGTCAGGGCGGCACGGAATTCGTGCGGCTGTTGCCGCGCATCATGATCGGGGTGATGGGTTCCGGCTACATCGCCGCGGCGCTGCCGCAGGATCTCGTCGGGCAATGGCTTGGCGATTCGTCGGGCCTGCTTGGCATTGTCATTGCCACGATCGCAGGCGCATTGACGCCGGGTGGCCCGGTCATCGGTTTCGCGCTCGGCGCCGCGGCGCTGAAAGGCGGGGCCGGCGCGCCGCAGGTGATCGCCTATTCGACAGCATGGGCGCTGTTCGCGTTTCCGCGCCTGTTCACCTTCGAATTGCCGATCCTGCCGGCGCAGGTGGTGTGGCTGCGCGTGGTCGCTTCGCTGCCGATTCCGTTGCTGGCTGCCGCCGTAGCGATGCTGGTCGGCAAGCCATGAATTTCTAGTGCACGGCCTGCGCGGTGCGCGGCATGATGGCGCCGCGATGCTTGATCTTTTCGGCCGCGAGCCGGTGCGCGGCAATTGCAGAGTCGGCCGGTTTCCCGCCGGTGAGACGCGCCGCGATGTAGCCGGCATTGAAACTGTCGCCCGCCGCCGTCGTGTCGACCGGCGCCACGACATCCGGCACCGGCACGAATTCCTGCTGTCCGCCTGACGACACCAGCGCATTGTTGGGGCCGTTCTTCACCACTACTTCGGTGATGCCAAACGCCTGCAGACGCTCGACCGTCGCCTCCGGCGAGGCGTCGCCCCAGAGCAGGGCTTCGTCGTCGAAGGTGGGGAGTGCGATGTCCACGCGCTTGAGCGCCTCCATGAACACGGTGCGCGTGCGCTGGATGTCGCCTTTCCAGCCGCGCGGTCTGTAGTTTCCGTCGAAAGCGACCTTGGCGCCGTTCTGGCGTGCCATTTCGATGATGGCGAGAAAGCGTCCCAGCCCCGCATTGGAATAGAGCGACAGTGTGATGCCGGAGAAATAGATCAGCCCAGCATTGAGCAGTCCTTCGGCGACCAGGCTCCATTCGGGGAAATCGAACAGCTCACGCGCCGGCGCGGCCTCGCGCCAGTAGTGGAAGCTGCGTTCGCCGGCCGCGTCGGTTTCGATCATATAGAGACCGGGCAGGCGGCCCGGCGTGCGCAGGATGAGGTCGCGGGACACGCCCTCGGCCGCGGCGAGCGAGATGATGGCGTCGGAATAGACGTCGTCGCCCAGCGCGGTGGCATAGGCCACGTCGAGGCCGGACCGCGCCAGATAGACCGCGGTGTTGAATGTGTCGCCGCCGCAGCCCTGGCTGAATCGCCCGTCGCTGCCGCGTGCCATCTCGATCATGACCTCACCGACCGAGATGATGCGGGTGCGTGGCTGTGTCATGAGACCTCGGCGCGGCTGAAGCGGGGAGCGGGATTCGTGGTCGGCGGCAGGATGGCCGCCGGGACCTGCCATGGCAATCAATCACGGCCGGGATGGGGCCTTTGCGGCCCGGCCACGGGAAATTCAGTAGAATCAGGCAGTTGTGGCTTGAGATAAGCCCCTTGGCAACCGCATATGTTACACTATAACAGAACAGACCAATCTGCTGATAAAAGCCCTATGGCCGCACACCACCATCATCATCACGCACCCGGACACGCGCATCCGCCGGCGACTCTCGCCCCGTCGATGCTGCGCCTGTCGGCGCTCCAGCGCCTCGGCGGCGCCACTTTCCTCGCTGCGCTGATATGGGCGGCGGTCTGGTGGGTGATGGCGTGAGTGCGCGATGACCGTCCAGCTCCGATTCAACAACGTCACGCTCGGTTACGACCGTCACCCTGCCGTGCATCATCTCGACGGCGCGGTGGACAGCGGGTCGCTGGTCGCCGTGGTCGGCCCGAACGGCGCGGGCAAGTCCACCTTGTTCAAGGGCATTGTCGGCGCGCTGAAGCCGCTTTCGGGCCGCATCGACCGCAATGGTGTGCCGGCGCATGACATCGCCTATCTGCCGCAGGCCGCCGAAATTGATCGCTCCTTCCCGATCAGCGTGTTCGATCTTGTTGCCATGGGCCTCTGGCACAAGAAAGGTTCGTTCGGCGGCATCGGCGCTGCCGATCGCGAGCGCGTCGAGGCCGCGATCAAGGCGGTCGGCCTCACCGGGTTCGAGCAGCGCGCGATCGGCACACTCTCGGGCGGGCAGATGCAGCGCATGCTGTTTGCACGGCTCTTGTTGCAGGATGCACGTGTCGTCGTGCTCGATGAGCCCTTCACCGCCATTGACGCCAAGACCAGTGCCGATCTTCTGGATCTCGTGAAGCGCTGGCACGGCGAAGGCCGCACCATCCTCGCCGCCTTGCACGATATCGATCTGGTGAAGAGCAATTTTCCGGAAACTCTGCTGCTCGCGCGCGAGAAGGTGGCCTGGGGCGCGACGCCCGAGGTGCTGACGGCGGACAATCTCTTGAAGGCGCGGCGCATGTGCGAGGCCTTCGACGAGGAGGCGACGGAATGCGTGGCCTAACTTTTGTCGTCCCCGCGCAAGCGGGGACCCATAGCCTCAGTGGTTCATGGTTGGCTCTGTGTGTATGGGTTCCCGCTCGCGCGGGAACGACACCAGAGAGAATGGTGCGGGACTAGATGTTGTACGATTTCCTCATCTCCCCCTTCGCCGAGTTCGAGTTCATGCGGCGTGCGCTGGTCGGCGCCTGCACGCTCGCGGTGGGCGCCGCGCCCATCGGCGTGTTCCTGATGCTGCGGCGCATGTCGCTGGTCGGCGACGCCATGGCGCATGCCATTCTGCCCGGCGCGGCGGTCGGTTTCCTGCTGTCGGGGCTGAACATTTACGCAATGACCGCCGGCGGCCTGATCGCCGGCTTTGTCGTCGCGGTCACCGCCGGGCTGATCGCGCGCGCCACCGAACTGAAGGAGGACGCCTCGCTCGCCGTCTTCTTCCTGATCTCGCTCGCCATCGGCGTCACCATCGTCTCGATGCGCGGCACCAATATCGATCTCCTGCATTTCCTGTTTGGCTCGGTGCTGGCACTCGACAACCAGACGTTGACCCTCATCGCGCTGAATACGACTGTGACGCTGTTCGCGCTGGCGCTGGTGTTCCGCCCGCTGGTGATCGAATGCGTCGATCCGAATTATCTGCGCTCGGTGAGCGGCATCGGCGCTTATGCACATCTCGTCTTCATGGCGCTGGTGGTCGTCAATCTGGTGTCGGGCTTCCATGCGCTGGGCACGCTGCTCGCCGTCGGCATCATGATGCTGCCCGCCGCGATCGGCCGCTTCTGGGCGCGCGACATCACCGCGATGATCGCGGTCGCGGTCGCGAGCGGACTGATCGCAAGTTATGCGGGACTGCTGCTCTCGTTCCACGGCGGCGTGCCGGCCGGCCCCGCCGTCATTCTCGTCGCCGCAGCGCTCTATGTCTTGTCCGTGCTGTTCGGCCGCGTGGGCGGCCTCGTGCGGCAGATGATCCCCCGCCGTCACCTTGAGGCGTGAATTTCAGGAGGCCAACATGCTGTTCTGCCGCATCGCCATTGCGACATTGCTTCTCGCAAGTCTCGCAGCGCCCGCGTCTGCGCAGGAGAAACTCAAGGCGGTCGCCACGTTTTCCATTCTTGCCGATTTGGTGAACAATGTCGGTGGTGACAAGGTGGAAGTGATCAGCCTGGTGCCGCCGAATGGCGACGCGCATGTCTATTCGCCGTCGCCCGCCGATGCGAAGAAACTCGCCGACGCGCAGATCGTGTTCACCAACGGGCTCGGTTTCGAGGGCTGGATCGCGCGACTGGTGAAATCCTCGGCGACCAAGGCGAATGTCATCGTCGCCACCAAGGGCCTCAAGCCGCTGAAGGCGGCGGGTGGGCACGATCACGGTCACAGCCACGACGCCGGCGATCCGCATGCTTGGCAGTCGGTGGCCAACGCAAAAACCTATGTCGTCAATATCCGCGATGCGCTTGCCGCGAAGGACCCGGCCAACAAGGCTGCCTACGAGGCGAACGCCGCCACCTATCTCGGCAAGCTCGACGTTCTCGACAAGGAGGTGCGGGAGGCCATCGCCCGCATTCCGGCCGACCGGCGGCGCATCATCACCACCCATGACGCCTTCGGCTATTTCCGCGCGGCCTATGGACTTGAGTTCGTCGCACCACAGGGCGTCTCCACCGATTCCGAAGCCTCCGCCAAGGACGTGGCCCGGATCATCACCCAGATCAAAAAGCAGAAAATCCCGGCGGTTTTCCTCGAAAATGTCAGCGATCCGCGGCTTCTGAAGCGGATTGCCGACGAGACCGGCGCAAAACTGGGCGGCACCCTCTATTCCGACGCCCTGACCGACGAAAAGGGCGATGCCCCCACTTACATCGACATGATGAGGCACAATATAAGGACGCTCAGCGCGGCCCTGACGGGCTGACCCGCCCGGAGTCCTTATGTCTGCCAAGCCTGAAGCAAAATCCGAAAAAACCCCCGTCACCGTGCTCACCGGCTATCTCGGGGCCGGCAAGACCACTTTGCTGAACCGCATCCTGTCGGAGCCGCACGGCAAGAAATTCGCCGTGATCGTGAACGAATTCGGCGAGATCGGCATCGACAACGACCTCGTGGTGAATGCCGACGAGGAAGTCTTCGAGATGAACAACGGCTGCGTCTGCTGCACCGTGCGCGGCGACCTGATCCGGATCATCGAAGGGCTGATGCGAAGGAAGGGCAAGTTCGACGCCATCATCGTGGAGACCACGGGCCTTGCCGATCCCGCGCCGGTGGCGCAGACCTTTTTCGTCGACGAGGAAGTCGGCGCCAGGACGCGGCTCGACGCCGTGGTGACGGTCGCCGACGCCAAGTGGCTTAAGGACCGCCTCAGGGACGCGCCGGAAGCCAAGAACCAGATCGCCTTCGCCGACGTGATCCTGCTCAACAAGACCGATCTGGTGAGCAAGGAGGACCTTGAAGAGGTCGAGGCGCGCATCCGCGGCATCAACCCGTATGCGAAGCTGCACCGCACCGAGCGCGCGAAGATCGCGCTGGAGGAGGTGCTGGGCCGCAATGCCTTCGATCTGGACAGAATTCTGGATATCGAGCCGGACTTCCTGCATGGCGATGACGGGCATCATCATCACGACCATGATCACGATCACCACCACCACCACCACGATCATGACCACCATCATCACGATCACGGCCACCATCACCACGGCCTGAAGCACTATCACGACGAGGACATGCAATCGATTTCGCTGCGGACCGAGAAGCCGCTCGACCCGGAGAAGTTCTTCCCGTGGATCCAGAACCTTGTGGCGACCGACGGCCCGGCGATCCTGCGCTCGAAGGGCATTCTCGCCTTCAACGACGACCCGGACCGCTTCGTGTTCCAGGGCGTGCACATGATCCTCGACGGCGACCATCAGCGCCCGTGGAAGGATGGCGAGAAGCGCGAAAGCCGCATCGTGTTCATCGGCAGGAACATGCCGGAAGACAAGATCCGCGAAGGGTTCGCGGGCTGTGTGAAGTAGCTGCGCTGATGCAACAGCTCGTCAACTTCAATCGGCCTCATGCTGAGGAGCGCGTGCAACGCGCGTCTCGAAGCGTGGGCCGCCCCATCCTTCGAGACGCGGTCCTGCGGACCGCTCCTCAGGATGAGGCGGAGTGAGGTCGTGACCAACTCCCGCTCCGACACGCCCTCCGTCGCCGAGAAAATTCGGGCCGTCAAAGCCGGCGATAGTGTCGTTGGCGTGCATTTCCTTGGCGAGCGCGCCGTGTTTGTCACGGGTGAAGAGGCGCTCGTATTCGTGGCGCCGGATGGCGGCGAGCAGCGCGTCGCCGCTCATGGCGGCGGCATGCTGGCGTCCGCAAGCGACGGCGAGCGCATCGTCACCGGCGGCGACGACGGCAGAATTGTTGCAACGAACGCTGCGGGCGAAACGCGCGCCATTGCGACCGACGAGAAAAAACGCTGGATCGATCACGTCGCTCTCGGCTCCGACGGCGCGGTGGCGTGGTCGGCCGGCAAGACCGCGTTCGTGCAGACCAGGAAGGGCGAGCAGCGCCAGGTCGATGTCGTCTCCACCGTTGGCGGCCTGGCGTTTCTGCCCAAGGGCTTTCGCCTTGCCATCGCGCATTACAACGGCGCCTCGCTCTGGTTTCCCAATGCGCAGGCGGTGCCCGAAAAGCTTGAATGGAAGGGCTCGCATCTCGGCATCACGGTCAGCCCGGACGGCAAGTTCGTCGTCACCGCGATGCAGGAGCCGATGCTGCATGGCTGGCGTCTGATGGACGGCAAGCACATGCGCATGTCGGGCTATGCCGCGCGCGTGCGCTCCATGGCCTGGACTGCGGGCGGGGATTTCCTCGCCACCGGCGGCTCCGACCAGCTCATTCTCTGGCCATTCCAGACGAAAGACGGTCCGATGGGCAAGCAGCCGACGCTCTATGCGCCGCATTCGGCGCGGCTCAATGTCGTCGCCTGTCATCCCAGGCAGCCGGTGGTCGCCTGCGGCTATGCCGACGGCATGGCGCTGCTGGTGCGCGTTGCCGACGGCGCCGAGGTGCTGGCGAAGCGGCCGGGCGATGCGCCGGTCTCGGCGCTTGGCTGGAGCGCCGACGGCGGCAGGCTCGCATTCGGCTGCGAGGACGGTTCGGCGGGGGTCGTCGATCTGTGAGATAGCTGCAGGCACCGCGCGGCATCCGGGCGTTCCCGCCGGCGCAAGATCAGATGATCCCGAGGAAAGCGGCCAGCGTGTAAATCGTTTCGTGGACGTTGTGCCTGGCGCCGTTCGCCAGTTGCAGAGAAAACCACCCGGCGCGCCGGACGCGCCAGCGCAAGGCGCGGTCGGTCGCCAGCGACCGCATGTAATGCGCAAGATGCATCGAATGGGCGTCGCACGCTGTCTTTTCGCGGTCATCGTAGAAGGCGGCGACCTTCTCCGCACCCATGCCGTCGGTCGCCAGCCATCGCGGAATGTAGACGTTGCAGAGACGCTCGACGTCGGTGAGGACCTTTGCGATCCCGGTTCCGGCCGCGGGGCAGGAGGTGCCGAAGGCGTCGCCGACCAGCACTACGCCCGGCTGTCGATGACCGCGCGTGCCATAAAGATCGACCGGCCGGATTTCGATATCGCTGATCAGTTCAAAATCGCCAATGAGCCTCTTCAGCCGGGGCATTGCGGAAAACAAGGTGGCTTGCGGGTTTTCGCGCAACGCCTGCAGCCACGGATCGCGCTTGTCACGATACACGAACAGGTTGGCCCGCATCGCCGATCCGATCGGGAAAAGCGTGAGATAGCCGACCCGGCTGCCAGGGTGCTCTCCGAAATACGCAAGCGCCGGAAATGCGAAGCTGTTGCGCCCCCTCGGCCTGACGTCGAATCCCGCGCTGATCGAATGGCAGAGGCTTGAGTCTTCGCGGGGCATATGCAGCCCCCGCCGCAGGCTGTTGTTCAGTCCGGTTGCCAGTATGACCAGCCGCACGGAGTAATTTTCGCCGGTCGATACCGTGATGGCCTGACGGTTCTCGCTCGTCGCGATGTCCGACACGCGCCCGCGAACGAACCGGACTGCGCCGGGAATTGCGGCACGTGCGGCATTGACGAAATCGTCATAGGCGATGCCGAACTGGTTGTTCGGGCGTTTTTCGATCAGGCGGCCAAAGCGCGCGATCCACAATTCGCGTATCGGCGTTGCCGATTCGAGAATTGCGTTCGCCAGTCCGGTTTTTGCGAGAAGGTCGAGTTGATCTTCGTCGATCTTTTCGCAACGAAAATCCTGCGGATAGGGTTGATGCACGTCAACAAGAACAGTCGGAATGCCGGCGCGGCCAAGCATGACGGCAGCGACCGATCCGGCAAGGCCGCCGCCGACAATACCGATTTCCGCCTCTGGCATGACCACGCTTCCCGCTTGATGCAGGTCAATCATCGCGGTGCGTCGGTCGCGTGGCAATTACACCCAACTGGGTAATACTTCGTGGCTAGGTGCGGACAGTGGTTATCTGACGTACACTTCCTTGCTTCCTGGATGGGGAGTAGCGTTGTCATGAAACGTCCGGGCACTGAAGTCCCCAAGCCGACGCAATGCGTTTACCGATCGGGCGTCTCTCTTCAACTTTTCACGGACATGAGCGCACTCGAATGCACGTGGCGTGCATTCGAGCCGTCTGCCGACTGCACGGTGTTTCAGGCTTTCGATTGGCTCTCCGAATGGCAGACTCACATCGGCCGGCTCGGAAATACCCAGCCGGTGATTGTGGTGGGTACAGATGGTGATGGACGGGTCCTGATCATTCTGCCGCTTGCAATCGAACGCGTCCGGTATCTGCGCCGTCTGACCTGGCTCGGCTCCGACCTGTGCGACTACAATGCGCCGCTGCTTGCCACGGATTTCGATCAGCGTGTGACGCCGGAACGGTTCCGCCTGTTGTGGCGGGAGATTGTCGCGGTCATCCGCGCCGAGCCTCAGCTCCATTTCGACATGGTCGATATGGACAAGATGCCTGAAGTTGTCGGCACCCAGCGCAACCCGATGCTCGATCTGGCTGTACTGCCGCGAACCTATGGCGCGCATGTGGCGACGCTCGGCGAGAACTGGGACAGTTTCAGCTCATCAAAACGGTCGGCGGCGACATGCAAGCGGGAACGCCGCCAGTTCAGGCACCTTGCCGAACACGGCGAGGTGCGTTTTGTCGAGGCGCATGATCGCGGCGATATCGAGAACACAATGAGCATCCTCATCAGGCAGAAGCGGAGTTCCTGTGCACGGATGGGGGTCGAGGATCTTTTCACGCGCACCGGCTATCGCGATTTCTATCAGGCGGTGGCGCTCAATCCGAACCTGCGTGACGTCGCCCATGTCAGCCGGCTCGATGTCGGCGCTGTTCCGGCGGCGACCGGGCTGGGGCTGCAATACAAGTCCTGCTATTACCTCGTGATGTCGAGTTATCAGAATGGCGATCTCGCCCGCTTCGGGCCGGGCCGGGCGCATCTGCAGGAAATGCTGCGTTACGCGATCGACCGGAAGACGGAAAAGTTCGATTTCACCATCGGAGACGAGCCTTACAAGCGCGACTGGTGCGATGTCGAGTTGCGGATGTTCGGTTATCTGGAAGCGGCGACAGCGAAGGGGCGGCTCGCGACGGCCATCAGAGCTGCCGTCAATCGCGGAGAGCTTTTTGTCCGGAAAAAACCTCTTCTGTGGCGCCCGCTCAGCAGGGTCAGAGCTGTGATAATGGCGCTTCGCCGCCGCCTGCGCCGGCCGGCGGCCTCCGCTCCGGCGTATGAATGAAAAACGGGCGGCCGGAGGGCCGCCCGCTCATATTCGCTCGTCAATCGATCAGATCACATATTGCTTCAGCGGCGGGAAGCCGTTGAAGCCGATCGACGAATACATCGTCGTGTAGGCGCCGGTCGCCTCGATCAGCACCTTGTCGCCGATGGCGAGCGAGACCGGCAGCGGGTAGGGGTTCTTCTCGTAGAGGACGTCGACCGAGTCGCAGGTCGGGCCGGCAATGACGCAGGGGGCCATCTCGTCGCGGTCGCGCTTTGTTTTGATCGGATAGCGGATGGATTCGTCGATGGTCTCGGCGAGGCCATGGAACTTGCCGATATCGAGATACACCCAGCGCACCTCGTCCTCCGGCGAGCGACGGGCGATCAGCACCACCTCCGCCTCGATGACGCCGGCATTGCCGACCATGCCGCGGCCCGGCTCGATGATCGTCTCGGGGATGCGGTTGCCGAAATGGCGGCGCAGCGCACGGAAGATGGCGCGGCCATAGGATTCCAGCTTCGGGGTCTTGCGCAGATATTTCGCCGGGAAGCCGCCGCCGAGATTGACCAGCGACAGGTTGATGCCGCGCTCGGCGCAGGTGCGGAACACTGCCGCCGCCGAGGCCAGCGCCGTATCCCAGGCCTGCACGTTCTGCTGCTGCGAGCCGACATGGAAGGAAATGCCGTAGGCGACAAGGCCCTGCCGGTGCGCCAGTTCGAGAATGTCGGGTGCGAATTCCGGCTCGCAGCCGAACTTGCGCGAGAGCGGCCATTCCGCGCCGGTGCCGTCGCAGCGGATGCGGCAGATGACGCGGCTGCCGGGGGCGGCGCGAGCGACCTTCTCGACCTCCGCTTCGCAGTCGACCGCGAACATGGTCACGCCCAGCTTGAAGGCGGCGGCGATATCGCTCTCCTTCTTGATCGGGTTGCCGTAGGAGATGCGGTCGGGCGTGGCGCCGGCGGCCAGCACGTCGTGCGTCTCCTGGATCGAGGCGACGTCGAACGAGGAGCCGAGATCGGCGAGCAGCTTCAGCACTTCCGGTGCCGGATTGGCCTTCACGGCGTAGAACACCTTGCTGTCGGGCAAAGCGGAGGCGAAGGCGAGATAGTTCTCGCGCACGACCTCGGTGTCGATCACAAGGCAAGGCCCTTCAGCCTCGCGGGATTTGAGAAAATCGCGAATGCGTGCGGTCATCGACCGGTTTCCCCTCAACCAGTGTCAGCGGCAAGAAACCTGAGCACTTGCCGCTGAAATGGACCTTTGATGATGCGCGCGGACCGCCACGGGCATGGCGTTCCATCGAACATCATCGCGATGGCTCTGCCTTGGTCCGGATGAGGGAAATCCCGTTCCGCACGGCCGGCAATGACTGACAAGCCTTTTCAGTGCTCCGGCATTTGCGCCGGCGTTCCAAAAAAGCCCGCTCCGTCGTTGCTTTAAGACGCGTCCCCCGTTGAGAGCGGGGTTAAGCCGGTTTCGCCTCCGGCTGCCGGTCACTCTTGCAAGGAGGAGAAGAACTCAATCAGAGAGCGACGTGCTCATGAGCCTTGCTCTTCCTTGGCGGCTGTCCGGCCTCTTGTCCGGATACCTACCGACCGACACACGTCCACAGGCACGTGCGAATTTGGGCAGGAAAAAAAATAACAGGATTGATTTCTGTCGCAAGTTTTTTCTGCGTGCATGCAAGAAGGCGAGCGCCGCTTGCGCCGCGCCCGCCTTCGTCTTGTCACTTTCTCTTAACGCTTCTTAACGTGCGCTAACGATCGCGGGCTCAGCGCACCAGCACGTTCCTGAACTGCCACGGATCACGCTTGTCGATGTCCTCGGGGAAGAGTCCGGGGCGTCCGGTCAGCGGCGTCCAGTCGGTGTACTGGCCGATCACCGGCCCAAGGTAGGGCAACTGCACGTCGAGGCAGCGGCGGAAATCCATCTCGTCCGCCTCGACGATGCCTTCGTTCGGATTTTCCAGCGCCCAGACCATGCCGGCGAGCACGGCGGAGGTCACCTGCAGGCCGGTGGCGTTCTGGAACGGCGCAAGGTCCCGCGTCTCGTCGATCGAGAGCTGCGAGCCGTACCAGTAGGCGTTCTTCTTGTGCCCGTAGAGCAGCACGCCGAGTTCGTCGATGCCGTCCACGATCTCGTCCTCGTCGAGGATGTGGAAGGTCTCCTGCTTCTCGCCGGCCTGTCCGAACATCTCGTGCAGCGACAGCACCGCGTCGTCGCACGGGTGGTAGGCGTAGTGGCAGGTCGGCCGGTACACGGTCTTGCGGCCGCTCTTCAGCGTCAGATAGTCGGCGATCGAGATCGACTCGTTGTGCGTGACCAGGAAGCCGTACTGGGCGCCCGGGGTCGGCGTCCAGGAGCGGACGCGCGTGTTCGCGCCCGGCTGCAGCATGTAGATCGCCGCCTGGCAGCCGGTCTTGTGCTTGCGCCCGTTGGCCGGCATCCACTTCTCGTGCGTGCCCCAGCCGAGCTCTGCCGGCTGCATGCCTTCCGAGGTGAAGCCCTCGATCGACCAGGTGTTTACGAACACGCCGCGCGCCTTCGGCTTCTTGGCGCGCTGGGTGTCGCGCTCGGCGATGTGGATGCCCTTCACGCCGAGCTTCTTGGCAAGTTTTGCCCAGTCCTCGCGCGTCTTCGGCTCCTTGGCGATCTTGGTCTTGGTGTCGCGGGCGATGTCCAGCAGCGCCTGCTTCACGAACCACGAGACCATGCCGGGATTGGCGCCGCAGCAGGACACGGCCGTGGTCGAGCCCGCCTTGCGCTTGCGCTTGGCGGTCATGGTCATTTCGCGCAGGTTGTAGTTCGAGCGCTGCTCCGGGCCGAATTTCGGGTTGAAGTAGAACCCGGTCCAGGGCTCGTTGACGGTGTCGATATAGAGCGCGCCGAGCTCGTTGCAGAGCTCCATGATGTCGACGGAAGACGTGTCGACCGACAGGTTGACGCAGAAGCCCTGTCCGCCGCCCTTGGTGAGGAGCGGGGTCAGCAATTCGCGATAATTGTCCCTGGTCACAGCCTCATGCACGAAGCGGATGCCGCGATCGTCGAGGATCTTGCGATCCTTGTCTTCGGGATCGATGACCACGAAGCGCGACTTGTCGTAGTCGAAATGCCGCTCAATCAGCGGCAACGTGCCTTTGCCGATCGAACCGAAGCCGATCATCACGATGGGGCCGTCGATCTTGGCGTGCACAGGCCAGGTGGTCATCTCTCTTCGCTCCAGGGGTCTTCAGTCGTGTTCGGGATGGGTGACAAAGAAGGGCTATCGCGGACTTCGCTCCGCGATAGCCGCAAAGTGGAGGGCTGGCAAACTTAGGCTGCGCGGGATGTCCGCTTGGTGACAACCTTCCGCTCCGCCGCAAGCAGCGCGGCGATATCGGGCTTTGGCGCCATGGCGCCGGTGGCGCCGATCAGGCCGCGGACGCCCGCGAGCGCCCCGGCGTTCAACTCAAGCCCCAGCAACCGGTGCTGTTCATAGGCACCGGGCATCCACAGCGCGCCGGTCTTCTCCGCCGAGAAGCCGAAGCGGTTGTAATAGGGCGCGTCGCCGACCAGCAGGATCGCGTCATGCCCGCGCATGCGCGCCGCCGAAATGGCGTGCTTCATCAGCCGCCCGCCGAGGCCCTTGCCCTGCTGCGCCGGGTCGACGGCGAGCGGGCCGAGAAGGAGCGCCGTGCGGCCGGGGCCGGCCGAGACGTTCCACAGCCGCACCGTGCCGACCATCTTGCCCTTCTCGGTGGCCACGAAGGACAGCCCATCCGCCGGCAGGCGGTCCTCGCGCAGGCGCGCGGAGGTCTTGGTGAAGCGTGCGGGGCCGTAGGCGCGGTCGAGCAGAGCTTCGCGCGCGTCGAAATCGGAAATGCGTTCCTTGCGGATGGCGATCATGGCCATGTCCTTCCCCGCCCCGGGTCGCGGAGCGTTTTCAGTCCAGAGAGTGAAAGGAAAGGGGAGCCGGACTTCTCAGCCGGCTCCCGGCGTTATCAGATGTGGCGCGCTCGCGGAGCGATCAGATATGGCGCGATCAGATATGGATCGTCTTCAGCGGCGGGAAGCCGTTGAAGGCCACGGCCGAGTAGGTCGACGTATAGGCGCCCGTGCCCTCGATCAGCAGCTTGTCGCCGATCTCGAGGCTCACCGGGAGCAGATACGGCTCCTTCTCGTACAGCACGTCCGCCGAGTCGCAGGTCGGGCCGGCGAGGATGCACGGCGCCATGTCCGCTCCGTCGCGCGGCGTCCTGATCGGGTAGCGGATCGATTCGTCCATCGTCTCGGCGAGGCCGCCGAACTTGCCGATGTCCAGATAGACCCAGCGCACCTCGTCCTCCTCGCTCTTCTTGGAGACGAGAACGACTTCGGTCTCGATCACGCCGGCATTGCCGACCATGCCGCGGCCCGGCTCGATGATGGTTTCCGGGATGCGGTTGCCGAAATGCTTGCGCAAGGCCCGGAAGATCGCCGAGCCATAGGTCTTCACCGTCGGCACGTTCTTCAGGTACTTGGTCGGGAAGCCGCCGCCCAGGTTGACCATCGACAGGTTGATCCCGCGCTCGCCGCACTCCTTGAACACGGCGGCCGCCTGCGCCAGCGCACGGTCCCAGGCATGCTGGTTGCGCTGCTGCGAACCGACATGGAAGGAGATGCCGTAGGCGTTGAGGCCCAGCCGGTGGGCGTGCTCCAGCACGTCCGCGGCCATGGCGGGCTCGCAGCCGAACTTGCGCGACAGCGGCCATTCGGCGCCGGCGCCGTCGCAGAGGATGCGGCAGAACACCTTCGCCTCGGGCGCCACGCGGGCGACCTTCTCGACCTCGGCCTTGCAGTCGACCGCGAACAGGCGGACGCCCATCTCGTAGGCGCGCGCGATATCGCGCTCCTTCTTGATGGTGTTGCCATAGGAGATGCGGTCGGCGGTGCAGCCCGCGGCCAGCACCATCTCGATCTCGGCGACCGAGGCGGTGTCGAAGCAGGAGCCCATCGACGCCAGCAGGGACAGCACTTCCGGGGCCGGGTTCGCCTTCACGGCGTAGAACACACGGCTGTCCGGCAGCGCCTTGGCGAAGGTGTTGTAATTGTCGCGCACGACCTCGAGGTCGACGACCAGGACGGGTCCGTCGTCACGGCGGTTGCGCAGGAACTCGCGAATGCGGTCGGTCATCTCGCTCTCCAAACAGGCTCATGCGACGGCTTGCGCCGCCGACGATGTGTGCCGGTCCGCGACTGACGCTTCCGCGCGATGGAGGCGCGACGAGCGCCGGGTCACGACCCGACTGTGCTGCCTTGGATTGGAAGGAGATGCCTTCCGCACACCTGGCAATGATGGACAAGCCTCTCGGCTACAGCCCCGGCTTTTGGACAGCCGGAAGTACCTAGAAGCCCGCTCCGTCGTTGCTTTAAGACGCGTCCCCCGTTGAGAGCGGGGTATGCCGGTTTCGCCTCCGGCTGCCGGTCACTCTTGCAAGGAAGAGAGAACTCAGTTGAGTGCTCTTTCCCTGGCGGCTGTCCGGCCTCTTGTCCGGATACCTACCGACCGACACACGTCCACAGGCACGTGCGAATTTGGGCAAGGTGCAAATAGGAAAATTGCACCCGCTCTGCAAGCATTAATTTGCCCGCTCACAAAAAATGTGAAGGCAAAAGTAAACGATTGGAAAGTTTTGGAGCGCCGCGCGCTCCGCTCACTCGGTGCAGGTCACTCGGTAAACGGCTCGACCTTCTTCGCGTTGCGCACGAACTGCACCATGACGAACAGGCCGATCAGGAAGAAGAGGCCCTGCAGGATGTGGCCGACATAGTCGCCGAGCTGGAACAGGTTGGCGATGGCCCAGCCGGCGGCGAAGGCGACGCCGAACACTTCCGCGCCGATGAGGATCGCGGCGCTGATCACGGTCATCACGTTCAGCCAGTGGATGCGGCGGGCGTCGGCCATAAGTCTCTCCTTCAAGCGGGCGCAATGTCGTCGAAACATCCCCGCCGATCAAGTCTGGAATTGCGGCCGCAAAGGCCCCATTTTGGCCTGAAACCGCCCCTCGCACCCCGGAATCCCCGCATGACACATGCCGCCCAAGCCGCCCAAGGCACCGATGCCAACCCGCTGCTCGCACCCTGGCCCGGCCGCGACGGCGTGCCGCCCTATGCCGCCATCCGCCCGGAGCATTTCATGCCGGCCTTCGCGCAGGCGATGGCGGAGCACCGCGCCGAGATCGACGCCATCGTCGCCCGGCAGGCGGCGCCCGATTTCGGCAACACGATCGAAGCGCTGGAGGATGCCGGCCGGGCGCTCAACCGGGTGGCGGCGGCCTTCTACAATCTGGCGGGCGCGCACACGAGCGACGCGCTCATGGGCATCGAGCGCGAGATCGCGCCGAAGCTCTCCGCGCATTACAGCGCCATCAATCTCAACGAGGCGCTGTTCCGCCGGGTGGACGCGGTGTGGTCGCAGCGGGCGCAGCTGAGCCTCACGCCGGAGCAGGCGCGGGTGCTGGAGCGGCACCACACAGCCTTCCGCCGCGCCGGCGCGCATCTGCCGGAGGCGACCAAGCAGCGCCTCGCCGCGATCGGTGAGCGGCTCGCGGAACTCTCCACCGCCTTCAGCCAGAACGTGCTGACCGACGAGAAGGACTACACCCTGGTGCTGGAGGGCCGGGACGATCTCGCCGGCCTGCCGGACTTCCTGCTGGACGCCGCGCGCGCCGCTGCCGAGGAGCGCGGCCTGCCCGGCAAGCACGTCATCACGCTCTCGCGCTCCAGCGCCGAGCCATTCCTGCAATTCTCCGCCCGCCGGGATCTCCGCGAGAAGCTGTTCAAGGACTGGATCGCCCGCGGCGACAAGGGCGGGGCGACCGACAACAAGGCGATCATCGCCGAAATGGTGAAGCTGCGCGCCGAGCGCGCGAAGCTGCTCGGCTTCCCGACCTTTGCGGAATACAGGCTCGACGACTGCATGGCGAAGACGCCGGCGGCCGTGCGCGGCCTGCTCGGCGAGGTCTGGCCGCGTGCGCGCGCCCGGGCGCTGGCCGACCGTGACGCCATGCAGATGCTGATCCAGGAGGAGGGCGGCAATTTCCGCCTCGCGCCCTGGGACTGGCGCTACTACGCCGAGAAGCTGCGCAAGAAGCTGCATGACGTCGACGAGGCGACGATCAAGTCCTACCTGCAGCTCGACAAGGTGATCGCGGCCGCCTTCGACACCGCGCATCGCCTGTTCGGGCTGAACTTCAAGGAACGCAAGGACGTGCCCGCCTGGCATCCCGACGTGCGGGTCTGGGACGTCACCGGCGCCGACGGCCGGCCCATCGGCCTGTTCTTCGGCGATTACTTCGCGCGTCCCTCGAAACGCTCCGGCGCCTGGATGACCACGCTGCGCGATCAGGAAAAACTGGCGGGGGACATCCGGCCGCTGGTGATCAATGTGATGAATTTCTCCAAGGCGGCGGACGGCGAGCCGACGCTGTTGTCGTTCGATGACGCGCGCACGCTGTTTCATGAATTCGGCCACGGCCTGCATGGCATGCTCTCGGACGTCACCTATCCGAGCGTGTCCGGCACCAGCGTGCTGCGCGACTTTGTCGAACTACCCTCGCAGCTTTACGAGCACTGGTTCGAGCGGCCGGAAGTGCTGCGCCGCTTCGCCGTCCATTACAAGACCGGCGAGCCGATGCCGGAGGCGCTGATGCGCAAGGTGCTCGACGCGCGCACCTTCAACCAGGGCTGCGCGACGGTCGAGTATGTGTCGTCGGCTCTGGTCGATCTCGACTTCCATCAGCTGGAAAATGTCGATGCGCTCGACGTGCCGGCCTTCGAGAAGAGCGCGCTGGAGAAGATCGGCATGCCCGACGAGATCGTGATGCGGCACCGCCCGCCGCATTTCCAGCATGTGTTCTCCGGCGATGGCTATTCGTCGGCCTATTATTGCTACATGTGGGCGGAGGTGCTGGACGCCGACGCCTTCCGCGCTTTCGAGGAGGCGGGCGACATCTTCGATCCGCAGACCGCGAAAAAGCTGCGCGACAACATCTATGCCGCGGGCGGCGCGCGCGAGCCCGAAGCTGCGTACATCGCCTTCCGCGGCAAGCTGCCGTCGCCGGAAGCGCTGCTGCAGCGGCGTGGGCTTCTTGATGCGGTGCCGGCGGGGGAGGCGTGAGCCTCTCGTTGTCATTCTGCGGCGCGCATCACACGCGGCTTACCTCCCCCTGAAAGGGGGAGGTCGGCGCGAAGCGCCGGGTGGGGGTCAGTCCAGTTCGCACTCTCTCTCCGTCATCCCGAGGTGCTCGCCGAAGGCGAGCCTCGAAGGATGACGGGCAATGTTCGGGCCGTCGCCCTTCGAGGCACGGCTTCGCCGTGCACCTCAGGGTGACGGGACAGGCGCACAGTTCTCTGCCCGTAGGGTGCCTTCGGCGCTAGAACCCTAGGCCTCCTAGATACATCATCAATGTTACGAGTTTGATGTGGGCTTCTTTCCAGCGCGTTCCATCGTTGGAAAGACATACGATGGTCGGGTCTTTAAGATCCGCGAGTTCCCAACTGAACCCTCCCGCATGCATAAGCTTGTTGGTCATGTCGCGGAAGTACAGTTCAGTTTTTGAGCCGTCACCCTGAACGACCATGCCGAGTGACGGCATTTTTTGTTGTTGATAGGAGCCGTTTAGATCATTGAGGTCGTCTAACGCTCGAAGCTGAACCGCCATTTCCAGTAGAGCGCGATCGGCTCGCTTCTCCGACACTTCGTAGACCAGCTTGTTCAGAAACTTCCATTCGCCTTGAAATTTTTCGTTGATCACGGCGCCGACTGCCGGTTGGCCGAAAGCAAACATCAGGACAGTCGCAAAATTTTCCTGCGCATTCCGGACGAGTTCGTAGGGGTTATGCACGCACTGCTCCTCGCAATAAGAAGGTAGCAAGCGTAGCCCGGATGGAGCGCAGCGAGACCCTGGCCACGATCCTTCCTGGGTTACGCTTCGCTCCACACCGGGGCTACGACTGCGACGAAGCCACACCAACCGACTGATAGTTGCAATAGCTGTTTTGCGCCTTCCCGATTTCATCCTATAGGGACTGTAGTTATGGATTCCGCGCTCGCCCGCTTCGGCATGCGCCCCGGAATGACAACGGATATCTGAATGCCCCTCCACTCCGCCGGATTTCGCCGCGGCGTTTGCGCCGCGCCCCATCATGCCGCAGCCGAAGCGGGCCGCCATGTGCTCGCGGAGGGCGGCAACGCGCTGGAAGCGATGGTGGCGATGGCGGCGACCATCGCGGCGGTCTATCCGCACATGAACCATGTCGGCGGCGACGGCTTCTGGCTCGTGCGCGAGCCCTCCGGCCGCGTGCGCGCGCTGATGGCGCCGGGGCCGGCGGGCACGCAGGCGACGCCGACCTTCTATCGCGAGCACGGCTACGACGCGATCCCGCCGCGCGGGCCGCTCGCGGCGCTCACCGTACCGGGCGCGATCGGCGGCTGGATGGTTGCACTTGAAGCGGCCGCCGCGCAGGGCGGCAGGATGCCGCTCGACGTTCTGCTCGCCAACGCCATCGGCCATGCGCGCGGTGGCTACACCGTCACGCGCAGCCAGGAGGCGCTGACGCGCGACAAGCTGCCCGAGCTGAAGGACGTGCCGGGCTTCGCCGCGACGTTCCTTGTCGACGGCAAGCCGCCGCAGCAGGGCACGACAATGAAGCAGACGGCGTTTGCCGCGACGCTCGATCATCTGGTGAATGCGGGGCTCGACGATTTCTATCGCGGCGATGTCGGCCGCGAGATCGCGGCGGACCTCGAGCGCATCGGCTCGCCGGTGACGCGCGCCGATCTCGAACGCTATCGCGCCTATGTCGCCGAGCCGCTGTCGTCGCAGTTCGAGGTCGGCACGCTCTACAACGCGCCGCCGCCGACACAGGGGCTCGCCTCGCTCATCATCCTGTCGCTGTTCGCGCGGCTGCGCGTCGCCGAAGCTGAAGGCTTCGATTTCGTGCACGGCCTTGTCGAATCGACCAAGCGCGCGTTCCGCGTCCGCGACCGCGTGGTCACCGATCCGAACCGGCTGAAGGAGCCGCTGGAAAAACATCTGGAAGAGGCCTTCCTCGACGCAGAAGCACAGCGAATAGACCGGAAGAAGGCCGCAGCGTGGCCCGCTCCCGCCGACAAGGGCGACACCATCTGGATGGGCGCGGCGGACGCCTCCGGCCTCGTCGTCTCCTACATCCAGTCGATCTACTGGGAGTTCGGCTCCGGCTGCGTGCTGCCGGCGACCGGCGTGCTGATGCAGAACCGCGGCGCCAGCTTCTCGCTGGACAAGAACGCGACCAATCCGCTCGCGCCCGGCCGTCTGCCATTTCATACGCTGAATCCTGCACTTGCGGTGCTCAGGGACGGCCGCGTCATGGCCTATGGCACCATGGGCGGCGACGG
>JAESGM010000507.1_pt1 | contig 27719 bp, 23 predicted proteins | sample 9269721 | NCBI WGS metagenome assembly JAESGM01 (sample SAMN15720920, study PRJNA650825) | algae metagenome | isolation source: Komarekiella atlantica HA4396-MV6 and co-occurring heterotrophs from... | place: USA: Theobald House, Kauai, HI | collected 2009-07-29 | reverse complement strand
AAGTCTTCCAGCCCCATCGGACGCAACTTCTGCAACACGCTGCGGTTCATCCGCTGGATTGCCTCCATCCGTTCGATCAGCGTGTCACACGTCTTGATCAGCTTGTCCTTGTCGCCGGCATCTTTTTGCAGCTCGGACCGCAAAGTCGCGGCGGCAGCGCGCACGGCAAAATGATAAGGGCCGAGCTCATCGTGCAGCTCGCGCGCAAGATCCTTTCGCTCCTCGTCCTGCACGGCAATGATGCGTTGCGCGAGCCGCCGGTTCTCCGAGATGGTGCCGTCGAGACGCGCGGCAAAGCGGTTCAACTTGCGGCAGATGTCGGCGATCTCCGGCGGCCCGCGCTCGGGTACCACGACATCGTAGCGGCCAGCGTCGAGAACCATCAGCGCATCGCCCACCTGCTTGATCGGTTTGAGCAGGTGGCGAATGAGCAGGCTCGTCAGCAGCACCATGACGATGGCCACCAGCGCACCGATGCGCGCGAAGCTGACGATCGAATCCCAGATTTCTTCCGCCTCGTCCGATACCCGCGGCGCAATGACCAGCGTGCCGAAGTCCTCCCCGTTCACCTCGATGGGGATCTCGCGCGGAGCGGCGCCCTCTCCCAAGCGGGCGAGCCAGGAAGGCACGCCTTCACCTATCGGCTCCGGCGGCGGCGCGGCGCCATCGAAATCGTCCGCGCGATAGATGTGCACGTGCCGCAGCTCCTTCAGCCCTTCGAGCAGCACCTTCAGCCGCTCGCCGGGGTTCGGGGTGCCCTGCAGGCTGTCGATGGTCGTCTCTACGAACTCCTCCGCCAGCCGCATGATGCTGTCGTTCTCGGCGTGGATGCGCGGCCCGGCGCTCAGGATCATCGACAGCAGAAACAGGCCTAGCCCGAGGGTAAAGAGCGCCACGATGAGGGCGTTCAGCCGGAAGCTCATGGACATTTGTGCGTACACCGATCACTGACTCGGGCGAAACGCCCGACATAGGGCTGGAAAATTCCCGGCCGCTGTGGCTTAAGTTTCCCGTGACTATCTGTTACGTTATATAATCGCGCGGCATAAGCCGAGACGGACACCGTGAAAGTCCTCATCGTAGACGACCATCCTATCGTGCTGTCGGGCTGCCGGGCGCTTATCGCCGAGGCGGCCGACATCGACATGCTCGAAGCTCGTGATGCCGCCCAGGCTCAGGAGGTTTACGCAGCCCAGAGCCCCGATGTCGCTGTCATCGACATCAACCTGCCGGACATTTCCGGCTTCGAATTGGCGCGGCGGCTGCTGGTGCGCGATCCGAACGCGCGGCTGATCATGTTCAGCATGAATGACGACCCGATGTTCGCCGCGCAAGCCATCGAAACCGGCGCCAAGGGGTACGTCAGCAAGAGCGACGACCCGGCCGCGTTTCTCTCGGCCATTCGCGACGTGAGCACCGGAGGCCACTCGCTGCCCCAGGAGCTGGCGCAGAAAATCGCTTTCCTGCGCAGTGGAGCGACGGATTCCGTCGCCCTCACCCCCCGCGAGCGGGAGGTCCTCCGCCTGCTGGCCAAGGGCAAGAGCATGTCGGAGATCGCCGCGCTCATAAACGTGTCCTACAAGACGGTGGCCACCACCAGCGCGTCCCTGCGGGCCAAATTCAGCGCCCGCACGCCCATGCAGCTCATTCGCATCGCGGTCGAGCAGAAGTTCGTCTGAGCTGCAGCGCGGGCGCCCCCCTGCGACAGCGTGGATTAAGTCTAACGGCCATTTAGCCGGTTGCAGCCTCAAGGTTTGCGCTACGTTGTCCCCGTTCCAAGGGGGACGTGGCTGAGTGACAAGCAATCTATTCGAGCTGCGGTTCAGCGGCGACGCCGAAGCGTCGGCGGCACGGCATGGCATCGACGATGAACTGTTCGACGCGCTCCACCGGGTGCGATCGTACCAGCAGGATATCGACCGGGCCTCGGCGATCCTGTGCGAGATCCATCCTGAGCTCATCGCCAGCGAAGTCGTTCCCCTGCGTGAAGCAGAACCCCAGCGCCCTCGCTGGCCGTTGATCCTCGCCATCGGCGCCTCGTGCCTGTTCTGGACCGGCTTCTTCTGGGCGCTTGCCAATCTCTTGTGATCCTAGTGCGCGTTGCGATAGGCCGACGGCAGCACCACGGTCCACACCAGGATCGTCAGGTCGCGCATGAGGGACCAGTTCTCGATGTAGTGAAGGTCGTACTCGACGCGCTGGCGCATCTTGTCCGGCGTGTCCGTCTCGCCGCGAATGCCGTGCACCTGTGCCCAGCCCGTAATGCCCGGTTTGACGTTATGGCGCGCCGCATAGCGCGCAATGATGTGCTCGTACTCGCGGTTGTGTGACAGTGCGTGCGGCCGCGGCCCGACCAGCGACATCTCTCCGCGCAGGACGTTGATGAGCTGCGGCAGCTCGTCGATATTCCAGGCGCGCAGCCAGCGCCCGACGCGTGTCACCCGGGGGTCGTTGCGCGTGGCCTGGCGGACCACCGGACCGTCGTCCATGGCGACCATGGTGCGAAACTTGATGATGCGGAACGGCTTCTGATTGAACCCGTAGCGCCGCTGCAGGAAGAACGCCGGGCCGGGGCTGTCCAGCTTGATCAGCACGGCAATCGCGCAGAGCAGCGGCGCAATGAGGACCAGGCCGAGGGTGGAGAGCAGCACATCCAGGGTGCGCTTCTGGAAGCGCTCGAAGCGCGTCAGCGGCAGGCGGACGACCTCGAGGCTGGCGATGGACCCGGAGCGCGCCAGCTGCGCATTGCTGTAGCGCTGCAGGGCATATCCGGGCCCCAGATGGATCTCCGCCGGCAGCGTCAGGAGGGATTCGATACATGCATCGATCGCCAGATGATCCGACCATGGCGTGATAATGTAGATGGCGTCCGGCTCGAGCTGCCTGATGCTGGGGATCACGGTTTCGAGTTCCCGGCGCAGAAGCTTTGCACGCTCCTCGTCGGGCCCCGATTGCGTCGCCTCGCTTAGAAAGCGACAGCCGAGGATCTCCATGCCGCCCTGCCGCGGGTCGTAGCGGCGCAGAAAGCGTTCGATCTCACCCGCATTGCCGATGATAAAGGCCCGCTTGGTTGCGATCAGCCGGGCCGCCGCCCAGCGGCGCACGATCTGGGCGGTGGCGTAGCGGAGCAACAGCAGCATCGGCAGACCGGAAACGTAATAGAGCACGATCCAGCCGCGCGAGTAGATGTCACTGACCTTGGTAATGAAGCCGAGCACCAGCAGGCACACGAATGTGACGTTCCACAGCTGCACCGTCCGCCGCACGTGACGGCCGCCTGCGATGAAGTTGCTGAGCTGGTACTCGCCGCGCGACAAGTTGGACACGACGACGACCAGGGCCACAACGGCGCCTATGCGCAGGTAGGTCTCCAGATCGCCGAACCTGTCGTAGGCGAACTGATGATAGACCGCGCCACTGGCGACCGACATCGCAACCACTGCAGCGACATCGATGAGGACGATGAGGATGGAGAGGAACTCTCCGGTAATTCGCGTGCGGCTGCGGTATTGGCGATCTGCGCCCGTCCGGGAGATCAGGGTATGGCTCATTTGGCGGCGATCGCTGTCCTGAAATCTATTGGCGTGGCTCTGAAACTGAACGCAACTTAGCCATCGAAGCAGGCGGGCTCGCGCAAGACTTTTGCTAGAGTTAACCCCCGGCCCGCCTTTGCGCCGCCTGCCCTCCTCTGCTCGCAAGGTCCGCGCCGGTATCGATTGTCTCGGACCCGAACCCGCGTTTATGCTTACCGGACGCGAGTCATTAGGAGGGGCCCCGTGTTCCGAGTGGCGTGGCAGCAGACCGGATTCACCTTCGCGGACCTCAAGGAACTGTTGGCCAAGGCCACTCCGCTGCGCTCCGGCGACGTGCTGGCGGGCGTCGCCGCCCGGTCGGCGGCCGAAAGCGTCGCGGCACGCATGGCGCTGGCCGATGTGCCCCTCAAGCACTTCCTTAGCGAGCTGGTCATTCCCTATGAGACGGATGACGTCAGCCGGCTGATCATCGATGGCCACGACGCGGCGGCCTTTGCGCCGATATCGCACATGACGGTCGGCGAATTCCGCGACTGGCTGCTCTCCGAGGCGGCTACGGCCGAAGTGGTGGCCGGCATCGGCCCCGGCATCACTCCGGAGATGGCGGCGGCGACCGCGAAGATCATGCGCAATCAGGATCTGATCCTGGCCGCGCGCAAGGCCGAGGTCGTTACCCGTTTTCGCAATACCTTAGGCCTCAGAGGCCGGATGGCCGTGCGCCTGCAGCCCAACCACCCAACCGACGACCGCCGCGGGATCGCAGCCTCCATCGTCGACGGTCTGATGCTCGGCTGCGGCGATGCGGTCATCGGCATCAACCCGGCGAGCGACAATGTCGCGACCATCGTCGACCTCATCGCCATGCTCGACGATATCATCCAGCGCTTCCAGATCCCGACGCAAAGCTGCGTCCTGACCCACGTGACGACCTCGCTCGAGGCGATTGCTCGCGGCGCACCCGTCGACCTCGTGTTTCAGTCCATCGGCGGGACGCAGGCGGTGAACGCATCCTTCGGGGTGACGATCGAGTTGCTGCGCGAAGGCCGCGAGGCCGCTCTCGCCCTCAGCCGTGGCACCGTCGGCAACAACGTTATGTACTTCGAGACCGGCCAGGGTTCGGCGCTGTCGGCGGATGCGCATCACGGGGTGGACCAGCAGACGCTCGAGGCCCGCGCCTATGCCGTCGCGCGCAAGTTCGAGCCCCTCCTAGTCAACTCGGTGGTCGGCTTCATCGGCCCGGAGTATCTCTACAACGGAAAGCAGATCATCCGCGCCGGTCTCGAAGACCACTTCTGCGGCAAGCTCATGGGCCTGCCGATGGGCTGCGATGTCTGCTACACCAACCACGCCGAAGCCGATCAGGACGACATGGACGTCCTGCTGATGCTGCTCGGCGCGGCCGGCGTGAATTTCGTCATGGGCGTGCCCGGAGCGGACGACATCATGCTCAACTACCAGTCCACATCGTTTCACGACGCACTCTACGTGCGCGAGGCGCTTGGCCTGCGCCGCGCACCGGAATTCGAAGCGTGGATGGCGCGCATCGGCCTCGCCGACGAGCACGGCAATCTTCTCCCCGAACCCGCACAGGGCCTGCTCGAGCACGCCAACGGGCTGGCCGCATGACGGCCGAGAGCCCGTGGAGCGCACTGCGCAGGTATACCGAGGCGCGCATCGGCCTGGGACGGGCTGGCGCCGCCCTGCCCATCAAGGAAGTGCTGCAGTTCGCCATGGCGCACGCGCGGGCGAGAGACGCGGTGACGACCCCCATCGACTGGCGGCCGATCGAGGAACGACTCCACGAGCTCGGGCAGAAGTTTCTGCGTGTCGAGAGCGCCGCTGCGGATCGCGACATCTATCTGCGGCGGCCCGACCTGGGACGGAGGCTCAACCCGCGGTCGCGCGAACGGCTCGTAGCGGCAGCCCGGCCGACACCCGACCTTCTGATCGTCATAGCGGACGGGCTGTCTTCGACGGGCGTCGCCGCCAACGCGCCGGATGTCGTCGCCGCACTGCTGCCGATGGCGAAGAAGGCCGAATGGTCGATAGCGCCTATTGCGCTGGCCAGCGAGGCGCGCGTGGCGCTCGGCGACGATATCGGGGAAATACTGGGTGCCCGGGCGGTGCTGGTGCTGATCGGGGAACGTCCCGGCCTCTCCTCCCCCGACAGTCTGGGCGCCTACCTCACCTATGCCCCGCGCGTCGGCTGCACGGACGCCGAACGCAACTGCGTTTCCAACATCCGTACCGGCGGACTCACCGCAACCGAAGCCGCGCACAAGATTCACTGGCTGCTGCGCGAAGCGTTTCGCCGCCGACTGACGGGTGTCGCGCTCAAGGACGAGAGCACCGCTGCACTCGACGCCTCCCAGGCGACCACGCCGCTGCCGGCAAAGTGATCTACTTTCCCCACCCTCGCGGTGATCGTCGGCGCCCTGACGGTTCGAATTGCAAGTTGCCGCAACTACCGATATTCGGAGATTGATGGTGGGTGCGTGAGCCCTCGGGGCCGACGCAAACAAGAAAAACAAAAAGGGGATACATGTCGGTCGAAGCATCGCCCAGCCAACGGCGATCCCTGACGCGCGAAGAGCGCAAAGTCATCATCGCTTCGTCGGCCGGCACTGTGTTCGAGTGGTACGACTTCTACTTGTATGGCGCTCTCGCCACGATCATCGGCGCACAATTCTTCGCCAGCTATAGCGAAACGCAGCAGGGCATTTTCGCCCTGCTCACGTTTGCGGCCGGTTTCCTCGTGCGCCCGTTCGGCGCCATCGTGTTCGGGCGCCTCGGCGACATCGTCGGCCGCAAGTATACGTTTCTCGTCACGGTCGTGCTGATGGGCGCGGCAACCTTTCTGGTCGGGCTGCTTCCCAGCTATGAAACCATCGGCGTTGCCGCACCGATCGCGCTGGTCATCCTGCGCATGCTGCAGGGTCTGGCGACGGGCGGCGAGTACGGCGGCGCCGCGGTCTACGTGGCCGAGCATGCACCGCAGAACCAGCGCGGCTTCTTCACCAGCTGGGTGAACACGACGCCGACCCTGGCGCTGCTTCTGTCGCTCATCGTCATCATGTTCACGCAGATCGCCGTCGATGCCAGCTTCGAGCCGGTCATTCGCGCGGACGGCTCGACCTTGACGCCGTTCCAGGCCTGGGGCTGGCGCATTCCGTTTCTGCTGTCCGCCATCCTGCTGATCCTGTCGCTGTACGTGCGGCTGCAGATGCAGGAGAGCCCCGCGTTCCAGCGCATGAAGGCGGAAGGTGCGGCCTCGAAGTCGCCGCTGCGCGAAGCGTTCGGCGAATGGCGCAACGTGAAGATCGGCCTGATCGCCCTGTTCGGCCTCGTAGCCGGACAGGCGGTCGTCTGGTACACGGCGCATTTCTACGCACTGTTCTATATCCAGAACATTCTCCAGGTAGACCAGTTCACGACCAACGTACTGGTCGCCTGGTCGCTCCTGATCGGCGTCGGGTTCGTCGTCGCCTTCGCCAGCCTGTCGGATCGCGTCGGACGCAAGCCGCTGATCCTCGGCGGTTGCCTGCTGGCGGCGCTGACCTACTTCCCCTTGTTCGAACTGCTGACGCAAACGGCCAATCCGGCGCTCTACCGCGCGCAGTCGACCGTAGACGTCGTAGTCGCCGCCGATCCGGCCGACTGCTCGTTCCAATTCAATCCCACCGGCAGCGCCGCTTTCACATCGTCATGCGACAAGGCAAAGTCGTTGCTGGCCAAGGGAGCCGTCCACTACCGCACGGAAGATGCGCCCGCCGGGGCGGCGGCGAGCATCCGCATCGCCGGACTGGCGCCGGTGCTGGTCACGGAAGAACGGTTTGCGCAAAAGGTGACCGAGGCGCTCACCGCCGCCGGCTACCCGCAGCGCGGACATGAGGAAACGGTGCGCATCGCCATCGATCCGCAAGCCGGCGTCGCCAACATCGCGCGCGTCCTCGACATCTGGAGCGCGCAGAAACTCACGGTGATCGCGATCCTGGTGCTGCTCATCATGTTCGCCGCGATGACCTACGGGCCGATCGCCGCCGCACTGGTGGAGCTGTTCCCGACGCGCATCAGGTACTCCGGCATGTCGCTGCCCTATCACATCGGCAACGGCTGGTTTGGCGGTCTGCTGCCGGCCACCGCATTCGCCATCGTCGCCGCCACCGGCAATATCTATTCCGGGCTGTGGTACCCCATCATCGTCGCCTCGGCGACGGTGGTCATCGGCTACTTCTTCGTGCCGGAGACGCACAAGACCGTCGACGAATTTGCCGAGCGGACAGCAAACTGAGAACCGCCCCGGGCGCGCGCCGGACTCAGCGAACGACACGCGGCGGGCGGTCGAGGTCGATCGTGCGCCCGGTCCAGCGGCGATAGAAAAACTCGAACACGAATGCCGCCGCGGCGATGAGCACGAGCGCCACCAGGGCCGCCGGCTGCTGCTGATAGGTATAAATCGCCAGCGCGCAGAACATGCCGAGGCACGTCAGCAGCGACAGCCACACGATCAGCGCATTGGCACCGGTTTGCTTCAGTACCCGCAGATGCCCGGCATTGACGGCGGCGTACAGCAACAGGAATGCCGCGCTGCCCATCATGGCAATGCCGGCGAGGTCGAAGCACAGCATAACGGCGATGACGAGAAGTGCCGTGAGCAGCAGACCGCCGGTCGCCTGCTTCCATTCGATCTGCGCCAGGGTTCCCGGCAGGCCGCCGTCGCGGGCGATCATGTAACAAACGTTGGCGGCGCCAAACAGCGTCGCATTGATCGCCGACGCGGTGGACAACAGCGCCGCTATGGCGATCAGGTGGAAGCCTGCCTCTCCGAGGAACGGCTTGGCGGCTTCAGCCAGCGCGTAATCCTTGGTGGCGGCGATCTCGGCGTTGGTGAGGTTGCCGGAGACGGTCAGCGCGACTGCGAGGTAAAGGGCAATGACGAGGATGACTGCCGTATACAGCGCGCGCGGCAGCATCTTGCGCGGGTTGCGCATGTCACCGGCGGTGTTGGCGATCAAGCCGAAGCCTTCATAGCCGATGAAGAGAATGCCGGCCCCGAAGAGAATGGAATCGGTCTCCGGCCACAGCGTTGGCGAAAGGTTGGCCGGCTTCATGTACCACAAGCCGATCGCTGCAAACACGACGAGGATGGTCAGCTTGATGCCGACGATGATGGTCTCGCCGCGCCCCATCACCTTGGCGCCGAGGGCATTGACGAAGGTGACGAGAAGTACCGAGCCGATGGCGATCCCCTTGAGCAGCATGGCCGACGGCTGATCGGTGATGAAGGTCGCCGCATAGTTGCCGAATGCCGTTGCGTAGAGCGCCAGGGATATGATGTAGCCGGCCCACATGAAGGTGTTGAGGCCACCCGCAAACACGCCGTCGCCGTAGCTCTTCACCAGGAAGTTCACCGCCCCTCCGGCCGAGGGGAAGGTGGCGCCGAGCTTGGCGTATGAATAGGTCGACAGCAGCGCCACGATCCCGCCGATGGCGAATGCGGCCCACATGGCATTGCCTGCCGCCTGGGCGACCACGCCGAGGATCGAGAATATGCCGGCACCGACCATGCCGCCGATGCCGATGGAAACCGCCGCGGCCATGCCGATCTGGCCTGCCCCGGAACGCGCGGGAGACGACGGAATAGACGACGTAGACGAGATCAGGGCCATGGCCACCCACGCGAGATCGACAAGGATCCGCAAAGCGTAACCGGGGCCGTCGAAAGAAAGACTTGCCAGAAGCGCGCTCGCTGAACGGCGACTTCCGATAGAGACACCTGCGCGTTAATTCCAACGTTCAAATGCGTCGGACCACGATCCGACGCTCTGCGCGGCGCCATCTTTCTGCGGGGGGTCAGTTCCCCGCAGCGCCGTGCGCAGAAGCCGGCTGGGGCAGTGTGGCGGCTGCGCCCTCGACATCGAACGTAGCGGCTGCATCGATCCCGATGCTCTCGCTACGCCGATGCCATTCCGGAAAAAGCTGTGGAGCGCGGCGGCCCATGGCGTAGGTCAGATTGCTCAACGCGCATCTCAGCCACCAGACGAGGCCCAGTTCGCGCACGTTCCAGGTCAGCGACCGCAGCGTATAAAAGGGCGGTACACCAAACGACGTGTCGAGCAAGAGACTTTGCCGCCGCATCGCGATTACTCCTTGAGCGCCAAATATTAAGCAACCATATCGCCAAACAAAACGGCGATAAATAAACAATCTCCGCAATCAGAAGCGACTTGTTGAAAATTGCGAAGTCAGGCGGCGTTCCCGCCCAGCGAGTGAATCACAGACCAAGAACAGCGATCGAATCAACTGCTTTCTTTATCACCTGAGACCCTGAGAACAGGCGCGTTACGGAGGCATTCCGAGCCAACGGCGTTCAGTATCGGACGGCGCGATAAATCGACGACAGCGGCTTATTGAATCGCGGTTTCTCACACCTTTGCCGGGTGTGGCGGTTCTCAATCAGCCTTCCGGCGCGCTAGTACCTAGGCATTGCTCGGTTGCTTCATTGCGTTCTCTTTTTTCAATCCATTTCCATTGCCAGAGGTATTTCAATGGCTGCCGACCACCGTCCCCAATTGCTGGGGGATGAGAGACCGCATGTTCGATCGATCCCCGCCTTCTTCATAAACCGCACGCAAGACGGCCAAAGACGAACCGCCATGCTCGCCGAGTTGCACAAGGCGCGGCTGGCCGCAGAACGCGTGCGCGGCATCGACGGACTGGCGGTGCCCTCCGATCTGCGTCCCTACTTCTTCGATGGCGACCGGCTCGTCTCGCGGCTTTCGGCAGGAGAGGTCGGCTGTTATGCCAGCCACCTGGCTGTCGCCAAGCTCATTTACGAGCGCCAGCTCGACTTCGGTCTGGTTCTGGAGGACGACGCGATTCTCCCGGCAGACCTTGCCTCGACCATCAGCGAGGTGCTGGACAAAGTCGCGTGGGGCTGGGATTTCATCCAGCTCGGCAGCGACCCGCGCCACGCGGTCAAGCCGATAGCCGCTTTGGCCAACAATCGGGCGCTGGTGCAGTACTCGCGGCTGCCGGCCGGGGCCATTGCGTATCTGATCAGCGCCGATGGTGCGCGAAAGTTTCTAGCCCCGTTCAAGCGCCAGTGGCCGGTGGACACCGACTTTCGCCAGCCATGGATGTTCGATTGGCGGGCCTATGGCGTTGCGCCGAAACTGATCGACCACAATTCGACGCTGGCGTCCGCGGTGCTTGAGCGGGGAGAGCGCTCCCGTTTGCGGCGGGGATTCAAACTGCCGAGCACGCACAATCCCACCGGCAATCCGTTGCATACACCCGAGGGAGCGTTCTTCAATTTGCGGCGCCTGGGGGTTCGCTGGTGGTCCTGGTGCACCTTGCAGAACGCCATGCGGCGGCTGGGGCTAGCTCACCATCGCCCCTAGGGGGCGCACTCGATCAGTGTGACACGAGGCGGCGGACCAGCCGCCCCGGTCCCATGTTGCCGGCACGCGCGAGCGCCGCAAGACCGGCAAGGTCGAAGTCGCGGCGGCGGATCAGATTGACGATCGCCTGCTGGCAGTCGTTGCGCTGCTTGCGGTCTATGCCTTCCCACGTGAGCATGTGCAGCAGCCGATCGGGATCGCCGATGCCGGCGAGAGCGCGTGCAATCGCCCGGTGCATGACGAGCCGGTGCCCCAACAGTTGCTTGACCACCGGATCGCTGAAGTAGCACGCAGGTTCCGCGGTCATGGCGTCGGTCGGATCACCGAACCCGGCCAGGCGCAGCTTGTGCGTCGCCCGCGCCATTTCGAACAGGATGTTCTGCTGCAACCGCTTGCGCTCCGACACGTTGGCGCCGTGGCAGTTGTAGTGCACGCCGAGAAAGTCGGCGTTGTCTATCTTGCCGCGCTCGCTGACCCGAAGGAAAAGATCATAGTCCTGCGCGTAGGCATAGGCGGCACGATACCCGCCCAGTGCGATGACCGGTCGCCGGCGCATCATGCAGGAGGTTTGTGCCACGACGCAGCCGTGCTCCAGCCGCCGCGCGACGTGACGCGCTCCATGGACGACGCGGCGCGGGCGTGCCGGTCCGGCGTTGTGCACGATTGCGATGCCGCAGCCCAGAACCGTCAAATCCGGATCGGCTGACAACATGGAAAATTGCCGCTGCAGCCGGTCGGGCAGAGCCGTGTCGTCGGCATCGAGCCAGGCCACGATATCGGCTCGGGCCGCGTGCAGGAGCTCGTTACGCGTGGCCGGAATCCCTCGGTGCTCGCGGCTGATAATGCGCACCCGCGGATCGGCCGCCGCATAGCGCTGTAGTATCTTCGGCGTCGCGTCGGTCGATCCGTCGTCGGCAACGAGCAGCTCGAAGTCGCCCATGGTCTGGCGCAGAATGCTGTCGATGGCGGCGCCGATATGCGCTTCGCCGTTGAACACCGGTATGGCAACGGTCAGCACAGGCCGCATGGCGTATCCCTCGAGCCGTCAGGCGCTGGCGCCGGCAAACTGCCGGCGGTGCAATCGGGCGAACAGCCCATCGCGGCCGACGAGGTCGCGCTGCGTGCCGCTCTCGACCAGTCGCCCTCCCTCGAGCACGAGGATGAGGTCGGCGTTGGCGATAGTCGCCAGCCGATGCGCCACGATGATGGTCGTACGCCCGCGCGTCAGCTCGTTCAGCGCCGCCTGAATGTGCCACTCGGTCTCGCTGTCGACCGCCGACGTCGGCTCATCGAGCAAGATGATGGGCGCGTCCTTCAGGAACGCGCGTGCAATGGACAGCCGCTGCTTCTGCCCGCCCGAAAGCTGGCCTCCCAGTTCGCCGACCTCGGTATCGTATCCATTGGGAAACGCCGAGATGAATGCATCCGCGTGCGCGGCGCGGGCCGCAGCGACAATGTCCGCGTTGGATACTCCCGGTCGCGCCATCATCAGGTTTTCGCGCACGGTGCCCTCGAACAGGAATACGTCCTGGCTGACCAGGGCGATATTCCGGCGCAGAGAGGCGAGCGCGACCTCGGTTATCGACTGCCCGTCAATCGATATCGTGCCGGCCTCGGGCACCCAAAAGCGCTGCAGCAGATTGAGGACCGTCGTCTTGCCGCTGCCCGAGAGCCCCACGAGCGCCGTCGTCTTGCCTGCCGGAGCGATGAAGTGCAGGTCCTGAAGGATGGGCGTCTTCGAACGATAGCCGAACGAGACGCCGCTGAAGGCAACCTGCCCCCCGTGGACGACCAGATCGGGATGGTCGTTGCCGTCGGCTTCGGCCGCAGGCGTATCGAGCAGTGTATAGAGTGCCTGCACCCTCGTGGCGCACGCCGTCAGCTGCAACTGCAGTCGTGAAAGCCGGCGGGCCGGTTCGGCAGCCATGAGCAATGCGGTGATGAAAGCGAAGAATTCCCCCGGCGTCTGCCCATGGCGCATGCTGCGCCAACCCGCATAGAGCACCACGCACGCAACCGCGAGGCCGCCCAGCGTTTCCATCAACGGATTGACCGACGCCTGGATGGCGATCAGCCGGTTGCTCACCCGCTTGACCGCATCGATGCCGGACTGCATGCGCGCACGCATCAAATCCTCGAGCTGGAAGGATTTCACGATGCGTATGCCCTGCGCGGTTTCCCGCATGGTGCCGATTATCGTGCTCAGCGACTCGTTTTCGCTTCCGGCCACCTTCCTGATGCGCTGATTGAGCTTTTTCAGGCCAACGACCGCGATGGGCCCGACGAGAAGACACAGCGCCGACATCACCGCGTCCTGCGAAACCATCACGAAGATGAGCCCGATGATGGTCAGCAGATCGCGCCCCAGGCCGACTGCAAGCAGGTTCATCATGTCCCGCGCGCCGCGGACGCTGTTGGTCAGGCGCGTGATCAGGTCGCTCGAGGGATGCTTCTGATAGTAGGCCACGTTCATGCTCAGCAGCCTGTCGAAGGCGCGCGCCTGCAATTCGGCAACGAGCTGGTTGCCGATGCGATTGAGCATGACTTCCTGGAAGTAGCCCGCGAAGCCCTTGATGCAGAACACCCCGATGATGACGATCGGTATCCACGTAAGTGCCTGCTGGTTCTTCTCGACGAAGATCTCGTTGATGATGTCCTTCATCAACCACGCGCTGAGCGCCGTGCAGCCGGCGAAGATCGCCATGAACGCGAAGGCGATCGCGTAACGGGGGGCATAATCGCGGAAGTGGTCGGTGAACAGTCGGCGTGCAGTACTGAAGGTCGTGCCGGAAGTCAGCATCGCGCAATCCCTACGGCAAAATGGCAGTCAGACAATATTGCGGCTACCTAACCGGATTCACGCCGCACCGCCTCTCGCCGTACGCGTTTTGCGTAATTGATGAACGTGCAATTTTTCCCACAACATCCGTGTGCACCGTACGACGCTACGCTGGCGACGCGGCGTCGAGATGCTATTTTCGCCGGCATACATTCCGGCTAGCGCCTCGTACCTCGTCCCGGCCGCAGTTCATTTTTTGCCTGTGCCGATTGATTTTCTGAACAGTGGCAGCCCTGCCGCGCCTCTTCCCGCCGCGCTACGGCAACAAATTCTCCCAACGCGGAGACCAATAATGGGTCAGACGTTCCAGTCGTTCTGGTTCGGCGACAGCATCACGCCCTACGAAGCGGTGTGCATGCGCTCGTTCGTCGACCATGGGCACGACTTCCATCTCTATACGTTCAACACATCGCTTGTGGTGCCCGATGGCGTCGAGCTGCGCGATGCCAGCGAATTCGCAGCCGAGGGCGAGTATTTCACCTATCAGAGCGGGCCGGGCGTCGGTTCGCATGCGGCCTTCTCTAACCTGTTCCGCTACCTGCTCTTGGCAAAGCGCGGCGGATGGTGGGTCGATACCGATGTTGTCTGCCTGACCGACGCCATCCCCGCCTACGACACGTTCTTTGCGCTCGAGCGCGATGACATCGTCAACGGAGCCGTGCTGCGGTTTGCTGCCGGCGACCCGCTCATCGATGCCTGCCTGAGCGAGGCGTCGAGGATTCGCGACCGGGCAACGTGGGGCATGATCGGGCCGCTGCTGATCACGCGATGCCTGACCGCCGCCGGGCGCATGTGCAGCGCCAAGCCGGCGTCCGTTTGCTATCCCGTCGCCCACGCCAGCGCCGTCGATATCCTGCTGCCGGAAAAGCGATCCGCACTCAGCGGGCAGATCGCGGGATCACAGTTCCTCCACTTGTGGAACGAGGTGCTGCGGCGCTCGAATATCGACAAACACCTGTTGCCGCCTGCCGGATCGCTGATGCGCCGCTTCACCGATCGCCATCCCGTCGACGGATGGCGCGGCGAATATGACGCCGCCGCTCTCGGCCACATCCTCAGAGCCGAAGCGGAACTGAAGAAGCTGCGCGACAAATGCCAGAAGCTGGACGCGCGCGTGCAGTCGCTGCAGGCCCACGCCCCGAAGCGAGTGCGGCTGAAGACGCGCGTGCGCAGCCTCGGCTCCCGGGTTTTTTCGCTGGTGGCCGGACATTAACGGAGGATCAGCCGCATGGATCGCCGCGCCTACTGGCAACTCCTCCCCTGGCGGCAGCCGGCAAAGCCGCGCCCGAGCGTGCTTCTCATGCCCGACAAGCGCGGCTGGATCTTCGACAGCGTCGCGCAGTCCCTCGCGCGGCTGCTCGGCGATGAGTTCGACTTCTCGATCCATTACGCGCAGGACCGCAAGGCCTTCGATGCCAGCGCATTCGATCTGACTTACTTCTTCTTCTGGGGCGAACCGCTCTACCGGGAGATGAACATCCCCTATCACCGACTGGTGAAGCACGTCGCCAGCCATCGCTGGGAGGACGACCCGCGCTACGGGCCTCACTCTGCGCAAGGCTTCGTCGAGACCTACCTGCACGACGCCGGCGCCGTACACTGCACTTCGCGGCGGCTGTACGATCTCATCGCGCCCCATCACCCCAATGTGCACTGCCTCGCTAACGGAATCGATCCGCGCCGCTTCTACAGGAAACGCCGCCGCCACGGTCCGCTGGTCGTCGGCTGGGCCGGAAACGCTTCAGACGCCGTCAAGGAAACAGCCTCGGTCCTGCAACCGGCGTGCGAAGGCGCCTTCGACCTGCGCATGGCAGGCGGCAAGGTGCCCGCCGCGCACATGAACACTTTCTACAATTCACTCGACGTCATCGCCGTCACTTCACGTCATGAAGGGCACCCGATGCCGCTGCTCGAAGGCATGGCTGCCGGATGCTTCCCAGTTACGACGGATGTCGGGATCGTGCCCGAGGTCATCCGCCACGGCGAGAACGGCTACATCGTCGAGGAAAGATCGGCGGACGCGTTTCGTGCGGCCTTTGCCTGGTGCGCCGCGAACCAAGACCATGTCCGTGCCGCGGGTGCTGGAAACGCCGAGCATGCGCGCCAGCATTTTACCTGGCGCGCCAGGGAAGAGGCCCACCGGTCCCTGTTCCGCAGCATCTTGCGCCGCTCGCGGCTGCCGCGCTTCCGCAACGACGATGTTTCCGTTGACACGCCGATGCAGCCGTTCACCGAGTTCTGCCGCATATTCTGGGAGCACGGGTTTACCCAGGTGCACGGGGTGACCCTGCGCGGGCGCACCTGCGATTTCAGCCGTTGCGGCTCCGAACCGGCGCCCTACGAGGGCATCCCGCCTCTATCCAAATTGTCCAATGCGACAATCCGGGAGTTATCCGAGCCGCACCGCATCGAAGACAATGCGGCGCTCGTCGACTTCCTCAACGCCTCGCCAGACGAGCTTGCGCTGCACGGCTTCAGCCACTGCGACTATTCCAATATGGCCGAGCCGGAAATTCGCTCCGATATCGCAGCCGGCCTGGCGCTCATGCGCCAGCTATTTCCGCGCAAGCTGGTGCGCTACTTCGTGGCGCCGTTCAATCGCACGAGCGACGCCCTTCGGAGGGTATGCGGAGAGTTCAGGCTGGAGCTTCTCGGAGCCCAGGGCGTACATTTCGAGCAGAGGATCAGCGACATCGTGATCGAAGCCGACACCTGGTACCGGTATCACCACCACCGCTTCTACCCGCACAGTACGTGCGCGTACTATCCGACGACATTGGCAACGCTCGACCAGGCTCTCGCCCGCAGAACCAGTGCGCTCGACGTGGAATTGCGCCGACTGGCCGCCTGAAAAACTTGCGCCGCCGAAAAAGAAAAACCCGGCTGCGATTGCTCGCAACCGGGGAAAGTTCCCGGCAGGTCTAGGGATACAGACGGGCCTGCCTGAAGTGTTGATCTGACAGCTCGGTGTCACACGCAACGCGCATTCCGTCGCGGAGCGCATAATTGTTCGCGAATGCATACCGATTGAGCAACCCGGGCGAACAGTCGGCGAGCCGCGCCTACTCGTCGGGCAATCGAGCTGCCGCTCCGTTCGTCATCGAACGCCGCGCGCCTACCCGAAGCTGAGCACCACGGACACGATGGCTATCCCGACCGCGGCAACGGCGAGCTGGCCGAAGATGACCGCCGTCTGCGGGTCCAACGTGCGAATGCGAAGCACACCGATAGCGCGGCGGCTATCAATTCCGCCCACATCGACTTCGCTTTGGCTACGCATACCTGAGTGCTCCCCAGCCCCTGCGCCGGGATTGTAAATAGGCGCGAGCAGCCTTCAACAGGTATTTTTTGGACGGTGGGACCGGTTCCCGGCGCCAGAGATATGCCGCACGCTGATGGTGTGCCCTTCCCTTTTACATCGCTCCCGCCAGCGAAGTCTCAGCGGGCACGTGGCGGGCAGTCCTCAATGCATTCGTCCACCAGACCAGATCGTCGAGCATCGGCGCCGCCGCCTCGTCCAGATGCGGATAGTCAGTCATGGATCTGCCTTCGCGCAGCATACCGATCATCTCCACCATGCCGATATGGACGGCAGGCTTGAGCGTTGCGACGTGAAGCTCGGCCAGGATGTGACGCAGATGCTCGACCGCACGCGCGCCGCCGACACCGCCATAGCCGACAAAGCTCGCCGGCTTGCGCTGCATCTCCGGATAGATGTGATCGAGGGCGTTCTTGAGCACCCCGGTGATGCTGTGATTGTATTCCGCCGTCACGAAGATATAGCCGTCGAAGCTCGCCATCTTGGCGGCCCAGCGCTTTGCCTGCGCGTTCTCGAGCGGCACATAGACGAGCGGTGCCTTCTCCTCGAATAGCGGCAGGGGATAGGAGCGCAAATCGACGATCTCGAAACGAGCGTCCTCGCGCTGCCTGGCGATGTCGTAGATCCACTGCGTCGGCACGTCGCCGAAGCGGCCCGGACGCGTCGTGCTCATGACAATGCCGATCGTGGGTTTTGGCGACATGATGTGCTCCGCTATCTGCCTGCATGACCGAAGCGGACATATGCCCTGGCGCCCAATCCCCACAAGAAGGCACGTGACGGGAAGTAACTTACCCTTCGATAAGTGACGATGATTGGGCGCTTTGGAGCTGCTCATCGAACCGCTGACGCGATGCCAGTATGTCGTCGTGGTGGGCGACGACCCAGGCCCCGACGGGATGCATTGCCTCGAGCAGCGAGCGTCCCAATTCGGACAACTCGTATTCGACGCGCGGCGGGATGGTCGGATAAACGGTCCGGAGCAGGATCCCGTCGCGCTCGAGGTGGCGCAGCGTGACGGTGAGCATGCGCTGAGAGATGCCCTCGACAGCACGATGCAGCTCCTTGAAGCGCATCCGCCTGTCACCTAGGGCGCGCAGCAGCAGCACGGTCCATTTGTCACCTACGCGGGCCAGCAGTTCGCCAACGGCTCGGCAGTCGCCGGCATCGTGGTGCAATGGCTCACTCATCCTGATCCCTCCCGCGGGCGCATCGCCAAAGCGGCATAACCGCCACGACGCCCACATAGTGATTTTCGCCGGACCGGACCAGTCCATGGCTTCAGCCCCTGTGTCCCAGACGCTTTGTGAGGGGCTTCTTAACCGGCTCATCATGTCCTCGAAGCACTCTTCCTCGGCTTCGGGTGGCAACCCGCCCGGCCTGTTCAGCCAGCGAGGCACGCGCCGTGATCGCCACAGGAGATACCGCTACGAGCCATCGCGGACCCGCTCTGATCGACCTCGCACTGCAGGGCGGCGGCGCACACGGCGCGTATACCTGGGGTGTCCTGGATCGCCTGCTCGAGGAGCCGTCGATCAGCATCGAAGGCATTTCCGGAACGTCGGCCGGAGCCATGAACGCCGCGCTGCTGGCAGACGGACACGCGGCTTCCGGCCGCGAGGGGGCGCGGGAAGCATTGGAGGGATTCTGGCGGCGCGTCGCCACCGCGGCGACGTTCAGCCCGTTCCAGCGCGGCCCGCTCGACGTCCTGCTCGGGCGCTGGACGATGGACACATCACCGGCGTTTCTCGCCATGGATATCGCAGCCCGCGTCTTCTCGCCCTACGATCTGAACCCCGGCGGCAGCAACCCGCTGCGCGACATTCTCGCTGCCACGGTAGATTTCGAGCGTCTGGCGCAATCGCCGATCCGCCTCTTCGTCACCGCTACCAATGTGCGTAACGGGCGGGGACGCGTGTTCCGCAACGCCGACCTCTCGCCCGATGTGCTCCTGGCATCGGCGTGCCTGCCGACTCTGTTCCAGGCGGTGGAGATCGAGGGAGAGGCCTATTGGGATGGCGGCTACGCCGGCAATCCGACGATCACGCCCCTGATCCGCGAGTGCGCATCGAGCGACACGGTGCTCGTCCAGGTCAATCCCGTGGAGCGGCCGGGAACGCCGCGTTCAGCACGCGACATCCTCGATCGCCTGAACGAAGTTTCGTTCAACGCCACGCTGCTGAAGGAACTGCGCATGATCGCCGTACTGAGACAGGTTGCAGATCCCGGCAATTGCGAAGGCGCCCGCTGGGCCTCGATGCGCATCCACCGCATCTCCAGTCCGATGATGGCGGAACTCGGCTATTCATCGAAACTCAATGCCGAATGGGCCTTCCTCACCATGCTGCGCGACGAGGGCCGCCGATGCGCCGAAGTGTTCCTTAAGCAACATGGCGGCAACATCGGTCGCCGTTCCTCCTTCGATCTTGCTCCGCTGCTCGCAGAGGTCTGAAGCCCTAATGAAGCACCTGGTCGATCCCCGCCGCGGTGACATCGAGGACGATGCTTCGAGCACCAAGTCCAATTCCCTGCTTGCCATGGCGGGCAGCCTCCTGGCCGAGATCAGTCTTCCGAAGCTCATCTTCTCCTGGGTCACGCTGTTCCTCATCCCGGCGTTGATCGTAGGTGTCGTGCCGGTGGTGATATCGGCCTGGGCGGGAAAGCTGGCCGGCAAGTTCTCCACGGCGCTCATCGGTGTGGTTCCGCTTCTCATACTTGCCGGCCTCGTCGGCCTCGCATGGGCATTCGGACGGCGTCTGCTACACCTTGCCGAAAGCAACTTCTGGTCGCTCAACGCACTCGTCATCGAGCCGGCCTATGTCTTCGGCCGCGAATTGATCCGCCACCTGTGGGAACGCGTTCTGCCCGACGGCGCCGAGGCAGGCCGGCGCGAGCAGATCAGGTCGTGGGCGGCTTTCGTCGCCGGCGCCGCCTTGAGTGCCATGGCGCTCATCGTGCTGGCGCTCGTCTGGCCGGCGACGCATTGGATCGGGCAATTGAGCGATCTGCTGTCGCCCTGGCAGCTGGCTTGGGTCGCCGTTGCCAACACAGTTGCAGCCATCAGCGCGTATCTGGCGGTAGCTTCACTGGCGTGGGGCATCGCCGACGCGTTCATGCACCCGCCCCGCGACATCCTGCAGTTCGCCGAACCTGCACCGGGAGCCCGCAAGTGGCGCGTGGCTCACCTCTCGGACGTTCATGTGGTTGGGCAGCGTTACGCTTACCGCATCGAGAGCGGACGCACGGGCCCGCAGGGCGATGATCGTTTCCGGCGATTGCTGGATCGCCTTTCCGACATCCACACCGCCGATCCGCTCGACTTCGTGCTCATTAGCGGCGACGCCACCGATGCCGGCACGTCCGGCGAATGGGCCGCCTTCCTCGAGGCGCTTGCCGAGCACCCGGACATCGCCGAGCGCACCCTGCTGCTGCCCGGCAATCACGATGTGAACATCGTCGACGCGACAAATCCGGCGCGCCTCGATCTCGCTATCGGCCCCAACAGCCGTTTGCGCAAGATACGGGCCTTGTCGGCGCACGCCGCCGTGCAGGGAGACCGCGTCCGCGTTGTCGACGATGTGCGCGAAGAGATCGGGCCAACGCTCACGATCGCACTCCGACCGCATGCAGAGGCGCTAGCGCAATTCGCCGATACCGGTCGCCCGCAGCTGTCGACGACGGTGTCAGACTGCTGGGATAAGTGCTTCCCGATGGTCGTGCCGCCGTCCGAGCCCAACGGGCTCGGAATCCTGCTCCTCAATTCCAACTCGGATTCGCATTTCTCGTTCACCAATGCCCTGGGTGTGATTTCGGTAGCGCAGATGAAAGCTGCCGATATCGCTTTCCGCCGGTACCCGGATGCCTGCTGGCTCATCGGCTTGCATCACCACCCGGTCGAGTATCCCCGGCCGGCCAAGGTGCTGTCCGAGCGCATCGGCACATCGCTCGTCAACGGCAACTGGTTCCTGCGCAGCCTGGCGCCCATGGCCGGCCGCGCGGTGCTCATGCACGGACACCGGCATATCGACTGGGTAGGCGAATGCGGTGGGCTGGCGATCGTCTCGGCGCCCTCGCCCGTGATGGGCGCCAGGAATTCGCAGAGCACTTACTTCTATATCCACACGCTGCAGAGAGACGGGGAGCACCTGCAGCTGCTGGTCCCCGAGCGCATCGAGCTGCCGGGCGATGAAGAGAGTGCGGACCGGGAGTTCGTGGATCTTCAACCCGGACAGGCGAAAGTGGGCTGATCCCGGCCCTCCCGGCCAACCTCGAGGTGAAGCTTCGTGTCCGCAAGCGAACGCAACGCGCTCATCCTATGCGCCTCCGTGCTCGTCATCGCCCTGCTCTACTGGGCCCGCAGCGTCGTCTCGCCCGTAGCCCTCGCGCTCTTCGCCGTCGCGGTCGTCTGGCCGGTTCAGAAATGGCTGGAGGCGCGCATGCCCCAGCTTCTCGCCCTGGCCGTCTCCCTCGGCCTGACGATCCTGGCGCTCGCGGTGCTGCTGGCGCTGACCATCTGGGGTGTCGGGCAGGTCGGCCGCTGGATGATCGTCAACGCCGACCGGTTACAGACATTCTACGCCGAGCTGACCCAGTGGCTCGAAGCGCACGGTATCTTCGTCGTCGGCATCTTTCTGGAGCGGTTCGACGTGTCCTGGCTCGTTCGCCCCGCGCAAAGCATAGCGGCGCAGGTACAGGCGCTCGTCGGGTACGCGATGCTGGTGCTGGTGTTCCTCATGCTGGGGCTGCTGGAGGTGCGCGACTTCAAGAGCAAGCTGCGACAGGCCTGCCCGCCCGAGTTTGCCGCGCGTATGAGCCGCGCCGGCCGGGAAACGGCAGAAAAGTTTCGCCGCTACATGGCCATCCGCACCGTGGCGAGCGTACTCACCGGCGTCATGGTCGGACTGCTGTGCTGGCTGCTCGGCATCGAGCTTGCGAAGGCGTGGGGTGTGCTCGCCTTTGTGCTGAACTTCATCCCGTTCATCGGCCCGTTCATCGCAACGGTCCTGCCCGCCCTGTTCGCGGTGGTGCAGTTCAAATCATGGGAATCCGCCGCACTCATCTTCGCCGGCGTCAGCCTCGTTCAGTTTTTGATCGGGAGCTATCTCGAGCCGCGCCTGTCCGGCAGCTCGTTATGTATCTCGCCCTTCCTCGTCGTCTTCGCAGTGTTCTTCACGGCTCTGCTGTGGGGCATACCGGGCGCGTTCATGGGCGTGCCCATTGCCATCGCGGTGCTGACGCTGATGGAGCAATACCCCTCGACGGCATGGGTTGCGGACCTGCTCTCCGGCAAGCCCGCCAGCGCCGGATCACCCGCTTAGCCACGGGAGCCATCAGCGGGCACTTCGGCTACCGTTCGACCGCTTGCGTCGGGGACGGCCGGCGGTGAATGGCAAGGAAAGCCGCAGTCGCTCCCATAACAAGCCAGGTCTCCGGGCGGCGGAAGCAGTCGGAGCTGACGCCGCCGACCACGACACAGCATGTGCTGCCGATGATGGCGGCGTTGATATAAAGCGCGGCAGAACCTGAAGGCAGGCGTGATGCCAGCGATGCCGACCGCGTCATCACCCAGGCCCAGAAGCCGTACCAGATCAGCAGTCCCGGCACGCCGATTTCCGCGGCGAGGCGCCCTGGCACGGAGAACGCAGGCGGCATCATCGTCTCACGCTCGAACCACCAGATGATCTCGAAGCTCTCCCACGCCCAAGAAGGCAGATAGGGCAGCGCCTGAAATCCGTACTGTCCCCAGCCGACACCGAAAACCGGATGGTCCGCGGCCAGTCCGAACTGGGCCAGCACCGTCGACAGGCGCGATATGGTCGAGATGTCGAAGGGAGGCGCCTGCGCAGCCGCCTCGAGCCAGAAATACACGGCGATGACCGCGATGGCGAAGAACGCCGCGGCGATAAACGGTGCCGGCAGCATGCGGTGCCGCATCACGGTCCAATAGGCCAGCTCGGCCGCGATCCAGCCGGCGAGCATCACCATGCCGGTACGCGAGTTACTGAGCACCAGCAAAGCCAGCGCGGTTACGAACGCGATGGCGAACAGCAACCTGCCGATACGGCTCGACGACTGGACTCGCGCGAGACGGAAACCGAGCACGAGCCATGGGAGCACGAAGGCGCTGTAATAGGACAGGTCCGGAGCCTCGAAAGAAACGCTGGCTAGACGGCCGACGCCACGCCACACGCCTTCCTCCTCGGTCTGGAACAGCCCGGTCGTCGCCTTGTACAGCGGGAGTGCCGCGTCCGATATCCACGACAACAGCTCCGGCACGGCAAACAGTCCCGCGATGAGCACGCTGAGTGCCAACGGCACGAGAAAGTATCGATATAGCCGCGCCGGCCGGTCGAGAAACTGCGCCCCGAGCAGGGTGAGCGACAGACCGAAGCCGAGGACCATCAGCGACGTGATGAGTTTATTGATACCGCCCCGCCCGCCGTGCTCTGCCCACATGATGGCGCCGAGATTGGCCGTGGCGCTGATCGCGATCCACGTCAGCAACAGGGGAATGAATACCCACAGCGCCTTGGGAACCGCGTCGAGACGAAAGCACGCCGCGAAGAACAGCGGCATGGCGAGCAACAGGACGTAAGTGGAGGCCGATCCCTTCATCTCGCCCATGGCGCCGATCCCGCCGAGCCCGGTGAACGGGAGAACGAGGATCGCAAACCAAAGCAATCCGGCCACGAGGGAACGGATGCCGGCCAGGGGCGGTGTGTAACCCAGAGTTTCGTCTATGCTCGCCACGCTGCGTACTTACCGCTGAGATGGCACGGCGACGGCCTCCCGCCGCTGCCAGTAAAACTGGGAAAGACGCGACCAGATCGAAGCCGGCACCAGCATTGTCACCAGCGTACGCAGCAGGCCCTTGTAGGCCGCCGCCTCGCGCGGATCGAAATAGAGCCATTGGATCCGCAGACGTGCGAAGAGTTGGCTTCGGCGGCGCGCAATCGAAATTCCTTCCGAGTTTTTCGTATAGATGACGAGCACGTCTTCGAGGCAGTCCAGCACCCCGATCCGCTCGATGCGCCGCTGCACCTCGTATTCCTCAGCGTACTTGAAGCTCTCTTTGTAATAGCCGATGCGCGGGATCGAGCTCGCGCGGTACATGAATGTCGGATGCTTGAAGACGGCGTTGTCCCATAGCTTCTCGCGAATGGCCTTGCGCCCGACCACCCCCTCCGTGAACAGGTAGGCGCCCTTGTCGTCGACGATCTTCGCGCGAGTGCCGAGCAGATCGACCTCGGGGTTAGCGTCCATGTAAGCCTGCTGACGCGCGATGCGTTCGGGCAGGCACAGATCGTCGCAGTCCATGCGCGCGATGAACTCGTAGCCCTGCTCACAGGCATACGCGACGCCGTGATTGATGGCGCTCACGATCCCCTGGTTGCGCGGCAGGCGCAGGACGACCGCCGTGCCCTTCTCCAGCAAGTCCTCCACCGGGACCGTCGATCCGTCGTCAACGATAACGATATCGGCCCTCTCCGTTTGGGCGGCGAGAGAGGCCATCGTACGTTTCAGGACGTCAGGCTGTGGATTGTACGCGGGCATGACGATTGCCGTGCGCGTGGTCGCCCTAGTTGACACGTTTGCGGCCCCTCACAGTAACGATGTCGGCGGAGACCCTATGCTACAGCAATCGCCCTGTCGGGTACCCTCCGGATCAATAACTGGTAAATCCTGGCCGGCGCTATTTGGCGGAGCGCTCTTGGCCGGATTGCTACTGACCGCCTCGGGGCTGCAGGGCGCCGAGCTTCCGGGTGCGCCGTTGCGCGCGGGCATGGGCGTGCAGATCGCCGAGGAATATATCCAGCAGCCGGGCCTGGGAGATCGGCTCGACGCCGCACAGGCAGTGGGCGCGGCTCTGGTGCGCGTCGACATCAACTGGCCGTGGATCGAGACCGTCCGGTCGGCCTACGACTGGCGAGAGTATGACGTGCTGGCCGAAGCGCTGCGCAGCCGCGAACTGCGTCCCATATTCATCCTGCATCGGGCCAATAAGCTCTACAGCGGCCCCGTTACGCCAACACGCATCACGAACTGGCAGGGCGGCACCGAGCCGCCGATCACTGCGGCCTCCATCGCCGCCTTTTCTCGCTGGGCCGCGGCGGCGGCGGAACGCTATGCCGATCTTGATCCGATCTGGGAGATTTGGAACGAGCCCGATATGCCCTTGTTCTGGCCGCCTGTGGCGCAGCCGGACCGATACGTCAGCCTCGCGCGAGCAACGTGCCAATCGATAAAGCGAGTAGTGCCCTCCGCGATCGTCGCAGCGCCGGCAGCGGCGGAGATGCCGACGGTCTGGCGCACGCGCAAGAGCCTGTTTGCAGCGGTCGAGGCCGACGAGGAACTGCTTGCCTGCCTGGATGCGGTGAGCACGCACACGCATCGCTTCAAGCAGCGCCCCGAAACCGTGAGCCGCGATTATGCAGTGCTGCGCCGCAATTATCCGCGGCTGGCTGACAAGCCGCTGCTCGACACGGAGTGGGGCGATGCCGTTTCCACCGATGGCATCACGGAAGAGCAGCAGGCGGCGTGGCTGGCGCGCATGTTTCTCGTCAATGCCATGGAGGGAGTGCGGCTCACGACGTGGTATTGCCTGTTCGATGTCGGCAGTGATCCCGCCGATCGCGAACATCGCTTCGGCCTCATCACCGAGGACGGCCGCCGCCGTCCGGCATTCGCTGCCTTTCGCACACTGGCCAATGAACTCGGCGGCATGACCTGGCGCAAGACGCTACGGCAATTCGACGTAGCAGATGCCAGCGGCGCGACGGTTCTGCTGTTCTGCGACGACGCGGAGAACTGTAAGCTGGCGGCCTGGACGACGGAGGATGCCGGCCCCAGCGAAGTCGTCATCGACGATTGGACGGCGACCGCTGCGCCGGTCGGCCTGCTCGGGGAGACGCTAGCGCAATTGCCCGATACGGAAGCCCTGCACTTGAGGCTGACCCCGCAGGTGCAATACGTCCGCGTCAGACCGGCTCCTTGACGCGATCGGCAGGCCGCGCAGTGCGCGCCGCCCGCCGTGTCGCCCAGATGGCAAACCCGGCGTAGAGAAAGAGCAGGAGCACCTCTCCTATCGTCCGCGATGCAGCCATCCCGTCGGCGCCATACCGCGGGGTGAGCCAGAGCGCCAGAAGGAACATGGCGACAGCTCCAGCAGCGGTCGCGGCAGCAAGCGCGCGATCGGAACGCAGCGGTACGAGCACATAGGTAATGATGAACTGGCTGGCGGCCGTGAGCGGCAGGAACAGTGCCAGTATGACGAGCGGTGACGCGATCGCCGCATCGCTGAGGATATAGGTCGATATGGGCGTGGCGAACAGCACGACGCCCGCAGTCATCGCCAGTCCGACAGCGACGAAGGCGACGCAAATGCGCTGCAGCAGCGGCCGCCGTCCATCGTCATCGGCTGCGTAGAGTTTGACGATGTGTGGAAGCAGCACCTGCGCCAGCGGCGCAAAGACCATCGACAGCGCCCCGATGAGCCGGATCGCCAGGCCGAAGCGCGCCGTCTCTGCCGGGGTCGTCAGAATGCTCGCCAGCCAGGTGGCGCCAACCGAATAGGTTGCCAGGCTCATGCGCACCGTGAACAGCGCCGTGCAATCCCGGAGCTGCGCCATCGCCCCGCGCAAATCGAACGCAGCGCGACATTCCGCGAAGACAGTGCGCCAGCCGAGCAGCGCCGCCAGCGTGGGTCCCGTAGCAAGCGCGCCGACCGCCGCCACGGCGCCGAGTTCGAACCACGCAGCCAGCCCGAGCAACGCAACGCCGATCGTCAAGCCGATGACCTCGTTGACGATGGCGATGTGCACGCGATTGGTGCCTTGGAAGTACCAGGCCGGCGTAGCGCCAAGCCCCAGCGCGTAAACGATGCCGATACCGATCAGGATGAGGTGCGAAGCGAGCAGCGGCGACAAAAGCACCAGCACGCCGGTCAGTACGAGTGACGGAACCGTCAAAAGCGCCTGCGCGCTCCCGATTGCGCTGACAATTCGCGTCCGGCCCTCCGGCGTGTCTTCGAGGGCGATCTCCCGCACCCCGCCCACCGCGAAGCCGTATTCGATCAGCGGGCCGGCAACCATGGCTGCCGACTGGGCGGCGAGGATCACGGCGACGTCGTGCTGCGCAAACCCATTGGCGAGCAGCAGGAGAATGGCCAACGGAAAGGCGTGGCGGAGCACGAAGTAGACGTAGACCAGCACGACGTTCTTGATCATGCCTGCACCAGCCCGGGATCGATTTCCAATCTGAGTTCCACCCTGCGTGCCTGCCGCGCGCGGAGGACGTCAGGCCTTGTGGTGGCCGGAAAGGCGGGGATCCGACAGCCAGACGATTCCCGAGCCGATCATCAGTCCGGCAAATGCCGCGATCAGCACGAGGCTCGTGCGCGGTCCCGACGGCCGGTCAGGCGGAATAGCCGCCGAGATCACGCGCGTCGAAGACGTATCGACGTTCCCCTGTGCGCCGATCTCCTTCGCACGCACCAGGAACGCCTGATAAATTTCTCGATTGGAGTGCGCGACGCGTTCCAGCTCCCGCAGCCGTACCAGCGCCTCGTTGGACTGGATCTTGGTCGTCTTCAGCTTGTCGAGATCTTCACGCATCGAGCGCTCGCT
>JAESGM010000506.1_pt1 | contig 27734 bp, 27 predicted proteins | sample 9269721 | NCBI WGS metagenome assembly JAESGM01 (sample SAMN15720920, study PRJNA650825) | algae metagenome | isolation source: Komarekiella atlantica HA4396-MV6 and co-occurring heterotrophs from... | place: USA: Theobald House, Kauai, HI | collected 2009-07-29 | reverse complement strand
GACGCCGCCGGCCGCGGCCTGAAAGTGCTGCTGGTCGAGCAGAATGACCTCGCCTCGGGAACCTCGTCCGCCTCCACCAAGCTCATCCACGGCGGACTGCGGTATCTGGAGCATGGCGCTTTTTTGCTGGTGCGTGAGGCGCTGACCGAGCGCGAGGTGCTGTGGCGGCTGGCGCCGCACATCATCTGGCCGCTGCGCTTCACCCTGCCGCCGCAGGCGGAGCAGCGTTCGCCCGCGCTGCTGCGCCTGGGGCTGTTCATCTACGATCATCTCGGCGGCCGGAAAATCCTGCCCGCGACAAAAACCATCGACCTCACGCATCATCCGATCGGCCATCCCCTCAAGCGGCGCTACAGGTTCGCCTTCCAGTATTCCGATTGCTGGGTGGATGACGCGCGGCTGGTGGTGCTGAACGCGCTCGACGCCGCCGAGCGTGGGGCGGTCATCCGCACGCGCACAAAATGCGTGCGCGCCGAGCGGTCCGACATCTGGCGTCTTGTTCTGATGTCGCGTGGTCAGCGCGAGGTCGTCACCGCGCGGGCACTGGTCAATGCGTCGGGGCCGTGGGTCGGCGCGGTCATGGACAATGTGCTGCGCACGCCGGAAGCGGCGCATGCGCGGCTGGTGAAGGGCAGCCACATCGTGGTGCGCAAGCTGTTCGACCACGACAGTGCCTATATCTTCCAGAACGGCGACGGCCGCATCGTCTTCGCCTTGCCCTACGAGCGTGACTTCACCCTGATCGGCACGACCGACGAGGATTTTTCCGGCGATCCGGCGGGCATCGCGCCCTCGCATGCCGAGATCGACTATCTCTGCAAGGTGGCCATGGATTATTTCCGCGCCGCCATCGGCCCGGCTGACGTTGTCTGGTCCTTCGCCGGCATACGTTCGCTCTATGACGACGGCTCGCGGAAGGCCAAGGATACCACGCGCGACTATCACCTCGTGCTCGATCAGGGATTTCAGCTTGCGCCCTTGCTCACGATCTATGGCGGCAAGATCACGACCTACCGGCGGCTGGCCGAAGCTGCGCTCAAACGCATGGCGAATTTCTTCGTGACACGGCCGGCCTGGACCGCGACGGCGCCGCTGCCGGGCGGCGACTTCGCCTATGACGCGGTGGAGGCGAAAATCGCGCAGGCGCGCCGCGCCTGGCCGTTCCTCAGCGAGTATCACGCGCAACGGCTGATTCATGCTTATGGCACGCGCATCGATCGGGTGCTCGGTTCGGCCAAAAGCCTTGCCGATCTCGGCGCCTCATTCGGTGCCGATTTGACCGAAGCGGAAGTGCGCTACCTGATGAGCGAGGAATGGGCACAGGAGGCGGACGATATCCTCTGGCGGCGGAGCAAGCTTGGCCTGCGGCTCAATGCCGAACAGCGTGCGGCTTTGGCCGGCTTCATGGCTGGCTATGCAGCCAGCGCGGCGGAGTGAGCGATGGACGCGCTGCTCGCCATCGATCAAGGTACCACGTCGACGCGCAGCATTGTCTTCGATGCCTCTCTGAAGCCACTCGCCATCGCGCAGCAGGAATTCCGGCAGATCTTTCCTGCGCCTGGCTGGGTGGAACACGATCCCGAGGAGATCTGGGCGACGACGCTCGCGACGATGCGTGAGTCGGTCGCTAAGGCGGGACTGGCCGCGAAAGACATCGCCGGCATCGGCATCACCAACCAGCGCGAAACGACGCTGATCTGGGATCGCGCGACCGGCAAGCCCATTCACAATGCCATCGTCTGGCAGGACCGCCGCACCGCGCCACTATGCGAGGACCTGCATCAGGCGGCGCACGAGCCACTCGTGTCCCGCAAGACCGGCCTTCTGCTCGATCCCTATTTCTCCGCGACCAAGATCGCCTGGCTGCTCGACAATATTCAGGGCGCGCGCGAGGCGGCGGAGAAGGGCCAGCTCGCTTTCGGCACCATCGACACCTTTCTGCTCTGGCGGCTGACCGGCGGGCAGGTGCATGCGACCGATGCTACCAACGCAGCAAGGACCATGCTGCTCGACATTCACACGGGTCAATGGGATGCGGAGTTGTGCGATCTGTTCCGCATTCCGATGACGCTGTTGCCGGAGGTGCGCGACTGCGCGGCGGAGTTCGGCACGACGCAGATGCTTGGCGGCGCGACCGGAATTCTGGGGATCGCCGGCGACCAGCAGGCGGCGACGATCGGGCAGGGCTGCTTCCGCCCCGGCATGATGAAATCGACCTACGGCACCGGCTGCTTCGCGCTGCTCAATACGGGCGATGCGCCGGTTGTCTCGCGGAACCGTCTGCTGACGACGATCGCGTATCAGTTCGGCGGCAAGCGTACCTATGCGCTCGAAGGCGCGATCTTCGTCGCCGGTGCCGCCGTACAGTGGTTGCGCGATGCGATGAAGATCGTGGCCACCGCACCCGACATCAATGCGCTTGCTGCCCGCGCTCATCCGGATGAGGACGTGTATCTCGTGCCGGCTTTTGTCGGGCTCGGCGCACCCTATTGGGATACGCAGGCGCGCGGCGCGATCTATGGGCTCACCCGCAATGCCGGTGCCGCCGAACTCGCCCGCGCCGCGCTCGATTGCGTTGCCTACCAGACCCGCGATCTGCTCGAAGCCATGCGCGGCGACTGGCCGCAAATGGGCGAGGAAACCGTGCTGCGGGTGGATGGCGGGCTCACCGCCAGCGATCTCGCCATGCAGTTCCTCGCCGACATGTTGGGAGCGCCGGTGGACCGCCCGGCGGTGAAGGAGACGACCGCCATCGGCGCGGCCTATCTCGCGGGCCTGAAAGCCGGCGTCTGCCCGGACATCGAGACGTTCGCGCGCACATGGTCGAGCGAGCGCCGCTTCCTGCCGGCGCTGGATGAGGCGACGCGCAACCGCAAATATGCCGGCTGGCAGGACGCCGTCCAGCGCACGTTAACGCGCCGTTGACCGGGAACCCGCGGTCCGCGCGGGCGGTGCAAGGTAAATAATCAATTTTAACGATCGCAGACACGCGCCGGTAATGCGGCAAGGTTTTTATAAACCCGTCTCAAATTGTCTTCCCCCGGACGTCACATGCCCTCGCTGAATTCCAAGGATATCGATGCTTTGGTGCGCACCACCCGTGTTCTGGTGGTGGACGACGATCACTACATGCGCAAGCTGCTGCGCAGCCTGCTGCTCTCGAACGGGATCAAGGAGATCCACGAGGCGCAGAGCGGCACGGCCGGCCTCGATGCCATCTGCGCCTTCAATCCGGACGTCGTGCTCCTGAGCTGGGACATGCCGGACAATGGCGGCGCCGAATTCATGCGGCGTGTCCGCGCGCCGGAAACCTTTCCGGTTCCGCATGTGCCGGTGGTGATGCTGACCAGCAACCACAGCCGTGAAACCGTCATGAATGCGGTGCGCGTCGGCGTGAACGAGTTCCTGTGCAAGCCGGTCTCGGCCAAGGCACTCTACGAGCGCATCCTGTCGATCCGCGCCAAGCCGCGTCCGATGGTCCGCAAGGGCGACTATTACGGGCCGGAACCGCGCAAGATGGTGGCGCCGCCGAAATCGGCCGTCGCCGCGCCGGAAGTCCGCCAGGCCTAAGTCGGCGGTCTGGCATGAGGGGCAAACGTCCGCGAAAGTTATCCACATGCGAGCCGAACTGAAGGGGCGCCAAACTACCTTGGCCGCCGTCGCTGGCGGCTGACAAAGATAGGGTTCAAGGTGGCGATGAAGGCCAGCATCGTCAGCAAGGGGGCGCGCGGGACGTTCCCGGCCCCGTTCTTTATGGCATGCTTGGTTGCAATCAGACTGAAGGTTGTCAGACTGGAGAATGTTTAGGGGGCGCCGGGTCCGCCATAAAAAATGACTGTTAAAGCTATCAACGCGGAGGGGGTGGCTAATACAACGAAGATGGCAACCGAAAACCAAATTGACTTAGATGTGTCGCCAGTCGATCCATCCGCTTTAGCGTGGGCTGAATATTGGTATCCGATCGCATGGAAGGGGCTAATAGTTTTTGGTGTCGTTACTGCCCTTGCAGCGTGCGGTACAATTGCATTTTTATTATTGCAATGGCGCGCTACCAGCATCCGAGAAGAACATGGTGAGTGGAGAACAGCTGCACTTGAGGTGAAAGCTTCGGTTTTCAATAAGGCCGCCGCGGATGCACAAAAGGACATCGCGAGATTAACCGTTGAAGCAGAAGCCTTACGTACCCAAACAGCAGAGGCGCAATTAGCTGCACGGAAGATCGAAGAAAAGCTATTGGTCCCACGCTGGTTGTCAGGCGAGCAGCAAGGTGCGATCAGATCGAAGCTGTCAGAGTTTCCCGGGACAGTGGCCCACATCTGGATATATCCGGCCGGAACGGCCGATAGCTTCAATTTTGCACACTTGCTGGAAGCCGTCCTGCAACATTCCAATTGGGTCACAGCGTCTTGGACCGTGCAAACCGGGTTTCCCTCCTTGGGCGGCGTGCTTGTGAGGTGGCGTGACGGCAATGAAACCGCAAGGAACGCAGCGCACGCGCTGGTCAATGGCTTAAAGAACTCTGGCGTGGGTGCCGTAGTCGGCGGCACCTTTGATAGAGACGGTGAATCGATGGGACCACAGATTCCTGCGGTGCCAGTTAATAACAACGTAGCCGCGACTCCTCCCGCGATAATAATCTGGGTCGGCACGAAAACCGGCGAACTTCGCTGAAACAGCCATGCGATCATGCCAAGTTCTCCTCGGCATGAATATCCTGGGTCCCTAGCTGGCCCCCGCTTGTGGCGTCTGCGTCGTAATACCGGGCTTATCCCTATAGGCTCCGCAACTGGCTTGAGTAGTTTGGTCCTCGCCATTAGCGTGGCGCCGCACGCAGGGATGGCGTGCGTCAAATTTGGGGAATGCGGCCAATCATGGGGACTGACGGCGCCGGCCAGGCCGGCGAAGCGGCGCGCCCGCCGCTGGTGCGCTTCGAGCGCGTGACCAAGCGCTATGGCGGGGTCGAGGCGGTGAGCGACCTCTCGCTCGATATCGGCGCCGGGGAATTCTTCGCGCTGCTCGGACCCTCCGGCTGCGGCAAGTCCACGCTGCTGCGCATGCTGGCCGGCTTCGAGACGCCGGACGAGGGCCGCATTCTGCTCGATGGCGTCGATATCGTCGGCATGCCGCCGCATCTGCGCCCGGTGAACATGATGTTCCAGAGCTATGCGCTGTTCCCGCATCTCACCGTCGCCGTCAACGTCGCCTTCGGCCTGAAGCAGGAGCATCTGGGCAAGTCCGAGATCGAGCAGCGCGTCGCCGCCATGCTCTCGCTCGTGCAGCTCGACAAGCTGGCGCACCGCAAGCCGCACCAATTGTCCGGCGGCCAGCGCCAGCGCGTGGCGCTCGCCCGCGCGCTGGTGAAGCGGCCGAAAGTCTTCCTGCTCGACGAGCCGCTCGCCGCGCTCGACAAGAAGCTGCGCACGGAGACGCAGTTCGAGTTGATGGCCTTGCAGGAAAAGCTCGGGCTCTCCTTCGTCATCGTCACCCACGACCAGGAAGAGGCGATGACCATGGCCGACCGCATCGGCGTGATGAATCACGGTCGCCTCGCGCAGGTCGGCAAAGCCGCCGAAATCTACGAGCAGCCGGCGACGCGCTGGGTCGCCGAGTTCATCGGCGATGTCAATCTGCTTGAAGGCACTGTGAGCGACACGGGCGGCGAGGCGGTTACCGTGACCACCAGTGCCGGCCTGTTGCGCACGACCAGCACGGCGCCTGTGGCCTCCGGCGACAATGTCGCCGTCGCGATCCGTCCGGAAAAATTCCGCATCTCGACCGAAAAGCCCGAGGCGCAGCCCAATTGCCTCGCGGGCGAGGTCCTGGATATCGGCTATCTCGGCGACATGTCGCTCTACAAGGTGAAGCTCGACACCGGCGTCATCGTCAAGGCGGCAGCCGTGAACATGACGCGGCTCCTGCACCGTCCCATCGGCTGGAACGAGCGCGTCTATCTCACCATGGCGCCCGACGCCGCCATCGTGCTGACGAGCTGACCATGCAGCGCACGTCGCAGACAGGTCTTGCGCAGACGACATGGGGCCGCCGCCTCGTGATCGCGCTGCCCTATCTGTGGCTCGCGGTCTTCTTCATCGTGCCGTTCCTGATCGTGGCGAAGCTCAGCCTGTCGCAGACGGCGCTCTCGCAGCCGCCATATATCCCGGTCTTCGATCCCGCCGCGGGCTGGGACGGCCTCAAGGCGTTCGTCAGCGCGCTGTCCTTCGAGAATTACGTGCTTCTCTTCAGCGATACGCTGTATGTCGGCTCCTATCTGAAGAGCCTGTGGATCGCGCTGGTCTCGACATTGCTGCTCGCGATCTGCGGGTTGCCCATCGCCTATGCTGTCGCGCGCGCGCCGCATCGCTGGCAGCCGCTGCTGATCACCGCGGTCATCCTGCCGTTCTGGACCGCGTTCCTCATCCGCATCTATGCCTGGATCAACATCCTGCAGCGCGAGGGCCTCTTCAACGACGTGCTGATGGCGCTGCGGATCATCGACGAGCCGGTTGGCTGGCTCGCGACCGACACCGCCGTCTATATCGGCATCGTCTATTCCTATCTGCCGTTCATGGTGCTGCCGGTCTACGCGACCCTGGAGAAGATGGATGAATCGCTTCTCGAAGCCGCCGCCGATCTCGGCTGTCCGCGCTGGAAGGCGTTCTGGCTGGTGACATTCCCCATCGCGTTGCCGGGCATTTTCGCCGGGGCGCTGCTGTGTTTCATCCCCATCGTCGGCGAATTCGTCATTCCCGATCTGCTTGGCGGATCGGATTCGATCATGATCGGCCAGACCTTGTGGACCGAGTTCTTCTCCAACAAGGACTGGCCGGTGGCCTCCGCGCTCGCCATCGTATTGTTCGCGGTGCTGCTGATCCCCATCGTGATCTACCAGCGCATGCAGACGCGCGAACTGGAGGGCCGCTGAGATGCTGCGCGGCTTCTCCCGCTTCAATCTGGTCTCGCTGGCGCTGGGCCTGGCCTTTCTCTATCTGCCCATTGTCATCCTGGTCATCTACTCGTTCAACGACTCAAAGCTCGTGACCGTCTGGGGCGGCTGGTCGCTGCGCTGGTATCGCGCGCTGCTGGAAGACAGCGCCATGCTGGAGGCCGCGTGGGTTTCGCTGCGCGTCGGACTTCTCTCCGCCACCGCCGCGACCATCCTCGGCACGCTGGCGGCGCTGGCCCTAGTGCGGGCGGGGCGCTTCCGCGGCCGTCTGCCATTCTCGGCGATGATCTATGCGCCGCTGGTGCTGCCCGAGGTGATCATCGGGTTGTCGCTTTTGTTGCTGTTCGTCGCGCTCAATATCGACCGCGGCTTCTGGACGGTGGTCCTTGCGCATACGACGCTGACCATGTGCTTCGTCACCGTGATCGTGCAGTCGCGGCTTTTGTCCTTCGACTGGTCGTTGGAGGAGGCGGCGATGGATCTCGGCTGCCCGCCCTTGCGCGCCTTCCTTACCGTCACGCTGCCGCTGATCCTGCCCGCCATCGTCTCGGGCTGGATGCTCGCCTTTACCTTGTCGCTCGATGACTTTGTGATCGCGAGCTTCACGACAGGCCCCGGTGCCACGACCTTGCCGATCCGCATCTATTCGGAAGTGCGGCTCGGCGTGAAGCCGGAGATCAACGCCATCTGCACCATCATGATCGCGGTCGTGGCGATGATCGTGGTGATCGCCTCGCTCCTGTCCAAGCGCGGCGCCGACCGCGATCAGCATGGGGCTTTAGGGGCACCGATGTGAGATCATTGCCGTGGCGGTGGACTCCCTCCCCCTGAAAGGGGGGGTGGGGAGGGGGTCTTATAAAGCGACCCCCACCCGACTTGCCATAGCGCGTCGAAGACGCGCGTAAACGCGCTTATGGCAAGTCGACCTCCCCCTTTCAGGGGGAGGTAAGAAAACGGAATTACTCGCTCGTCGGCCCCGGCGGGCTGAACAGGAAGACCACGAACCACACCGGCAGAATGAAGATGGCGCCTAGGGCCACATTGGGTAGCGCCCAGTCCCAGGTCTGGCGTGCGATTTCGGAAAGCCGTTCCGGCGTCAGCCCGACTTCGCCCATCAGCTTTTCGGCGGTGATGCCGAATTGGGTCAGGATCGTGCCCACGATCAGCGAGGCGGTCGCGATCTTGATCAGCGAAATGATGAAGCGAGCGAGCATCGCGCGGTCGTGGCGACAGGCCAGCCCCTGATTCGTGTCTGTAAATCATAGCCCAACGAGTCCTGCCCGCCATCGCAGCGGGTTACCGCGCACCGGCTTTCCCCTGCCTTGACAAGCACGGCCCGTCCGCTAATATTCAACCTAATGGTTGAATAACTTTGATATTGAGCAGATGGGCCTGCAAACCGCTCTCGACAAGACGCTGATGGCGCTCGCCGACCCCACCCGGCGGGCGATCCTGCAACGGCTGACGCAAGGGGAGGCGAGGGTCACCGAAATCGCCAGACCCTTCGACATGTCGCTGAACGCGGTGTCGAAGCACATTCTGGTGCTGGAGCGGGCGCACCTCGTGAAGCGGCGCAAGGCGGGGCGCGAGCATTTTCTCGCGGCCAACCCCGAACCGCTCGATGCCGCCGCTGCCTGGATCGAGAAGCAGCGCGCCTTCTGGAGCCACCGCCTCGATCTTCTGGAACAGGAACTCAACGCCCTCGACGCAAAGGATCAACGGAGGAAGAAATGAGTGAGTATGGCGTGATGACCGAACCCGGCACCGTTCGCCTCGAGCGGCTTCTGCCCGGTCCGCCCGAGCGCATCTGGGCGTATCTCACCGAGTCGGAGAAGCGCGGCAAATGGCTGGCGCCCGGCGAGATGGAACTGCGCGTGGGCGGCAAGGTGACGCTGAATTTCCTGCACGCCGATCTTTCGTCGGAAAAGGAAGTTCCGGAGAAATACAAAAGTCTGGAATGCGGCCACACCATGCAGGGCGTGATCACGCGCTGTGAACCGCCGCATGTGCTCGCCTACACCTGGGGCAATCCGAAAGATTCTGAAGTCACGTTCGAATTGTCTTCACGCGGCGAGAAGACACTGCTGGTCATTACCCATGTCCGCCTCGGCGAGCGCAAGGGCATGCTCAGCGTCGCAGCCGGCTGGGATACGCATGTCGGCATTCTTGAGGATCAGCTCAACGGCATGGAGCCGCGCCCGTTCTGGACGACGCATGCACGGCTTGTGTCCGAATACGACCGGCGTTTCGCCGGCGAGTGACTTGTAACAGTGAGGTCCGTTCGATGAATGCGCTTGATCTCAGTACCGTGCCGGTCGTGAGGACGGGCCTTCTGATCCGCAGGCCGCCGGCCGCCGTCTTCGAGGCTTTTGTCGATCCTGCGAGCACCACGCAGTTCTGGTTCACCGGCAGCACCGGCCGGCTGGAAACGGGCAAGACCGTGCGCTGGGACTGGAAGATGTATGGCGTTTCCGCAGAGGTGGTCGTGAAGGCGGCCGAGCCGCATTCGCGCATCCTGATTGCGTGGGGTGGTCCCGGCGAAACGCCGACCGACGTGGAATGGACCTTCAGGAGCCACAGGGATGGCACCTTCGTCGAAATCGTGAACAGCGGCTTTGAGGGCGATGGCGATGGCGTGGTGGCGCAGGCGCTGGATTCGATGGGCGGCTTCTCGCTGGTGCTGGCCGGCGCGAAAGCGCTGCTTGAACACAATATCCGGCTGAACCTTGTCCCTGATCGATTCCCGGCCGGGCTTGCGGAGCACGCATGATGTTCAATGCAGAACCCGCCCGCGTCGTTGTCACTCAGAGCTTCGGCGCGTCTGCCGAGCGCGTCTTCGACGCCTGGCTCGATCCGGACATGATCGGACGCTTCATGTTCGGCCCGGCCTTGCGCGACGAGACGATCATCCATCTTAAGGTCGATGCGCGTGTTGGCGGCTCATTCTCCTTCAAGGTGCGGCGCGGCGATGTTGATATCGATCACGTCGGCACCTATCGCGAAATCTCCCGTCCAAGACGTCTCGTGTTTACCTGGGGCATTGCCGGCGAGTCGGTGGACGAAAGCGTTGTCACCATCGATATCGCGCCGCGCGAGAGCGGGTGCCAGCTGACGCTCACGCACGAAATGGCCCCGCAATGGGCCGACTATGTGCCGCGCGTCACCCAGGGCTGGACGACGATGCTTGCGACTCTGGAGAGAACGGTCGCCTGAGCTATTCCGCCTGCGGTGCGCCAGCTTCGGCGGGTGCGGCGTCCTGTGTCCCGCTGGCGGGCGAGGGCGCCTCGTTTGGCGCGGGCGGTGTGGGTTGCGCTGCGGTGTTGTTGTTGCGGCCGCCGAGCTTCTCGATGGCCGAGCGCACCGCGTCGCGGGTTCTGCGGTCGCGCACGGCGTCAAGCAGCGGGGCGGCGGCGCCGGAGCGGCGAATGAGGATTTGCGGGTCGGGCAGCATCACCGGGTCGTCCCATTGCCCGTAGACAACGAACGGCAATTCGAACGTATTGGTGCTGCCAAGCAGTGTCGCCGTGCCCTTGAGGTCGAGGTCGCGTGAGGGGATCGACGCCTGCCCGCTCATCGCCAGCCGCACCGACGGCCCCTCCAGCCCGACATTCTCCACCGTTGCGACACCCTGCGCGATCTTGATGTCGACGCCGAGCTTCTCGAACGGCGTGCGCCCGGTGCGGAATTCGCTGCCGCCTGAGAGCGGGCGCCGTTCCAGCCGCCGCAGCAATTGCTCGACATTGAGTCCGGTCAGCGCGCCCTTGGCGGCGGTGAGCGTGGCGGTGCCGTTCAACGTGCGGGTCAGTGCGTGCACGTTGGGGCCGGCGCCATCGACCGTGATGCCGAGATTGCCTTTGCCCTCGATGCGGCGGATGCCGAACAATTCGCCGATGCAGTTCTCAAGATCGACATTGGTGAATAGCAGTTGCGATCTGAAATCCGCGCCGCGCTCGGACGTCGCCAGCCCGAGCGATCCCTTGATCACGCCGCCAAAAGCCTGCGACTCGCCGATTGTTGCCGTCAGGCGTCCGCCGCGCAGGTTTGCGGCGATGGCGGTGCGCCCGAGCTTGGCCGTGCCGATGGTCATCTTGGCGGCGGAGAGCCGCAGATCGATCTCGTTGGCGGAGAGTCCCTCCAGATCGAGCGGTGTGCGGCTCCATTCGCGGTCGCTGACGGCAAGCAGGCGGATGGTCGACAGATACGGCGTCAGGTCGATCTCGTCGGCGGCGAGCGTGCCCTGCACCGCGAGGCGGCCGTCGCCGACAAAGGTCAGCACGCCTTCCGCCGCATTGCCGTCGATCTCGACGGCAACCTGCGACAGCGCCACGGTGCCGGCAACCACATTGGTCTGCGCCTTGAGCGAGAACTTGCCGAAGCCGCCGCCCGGGAGCGGCCGCCCGCCCGCCCAGACCATCGCGCGGCGCAGCGAATTGGAATCCGCCGACAGCGCCCCGTCGATCTTCAGCGTCGGGTTCAGGCCAATGGCACCGTCGAAGACGGCTTTCAGTGGCGGGCCGGAGACTCGCACTTTCAGTCCAGAGCGCTCGCCCTGCAAAGCGGCCGCGAAATCGGCGAGCGTGACCGCGATCTCCATCGGCTCGTAGCGCCATGTCAGCTTGCCGGTGGCGGCAAAGCTTTTCGAGATCGCCGGCCAGGCCAGCGACACGTCCACCTCGCGCAGGCGCTCCGAAATGTCCCGCGCTTCATCCTGCAGCCAGATCGTGCCGCCGGTGATGCGGATTTCCGAGAACGACACCTGTTTCTGGCTGCTCTTGGTTTTCGGATCGAAATTCCGCTGCAGCGACGCGAGCAGCGGACCCCAGTTGGAGGTGCCGTCCTTGTGGCGGATCAGCGCGATGCGCGGATTGACCAGCGCGACATCCGACACCTCGATGCGGCCCATCAGCAGCGGGAAGAAACGCAGCCGCGCCGTGAGCTTCTCGGCCGCCAGCGGCGGGTCTTCGGCATTGGCGTCGCCGAGGATGATGTCGGACAGGCTTACGAAGCCGGTGGGGAAGAGCGAGACTTGGGTTTCGCCGCGCAAAGCCGGATCGAGTCCGGTCACCGCCCGGATCTCGGCCTTGACCGCATCGCGGACCTGTTCGGCCGGGATCAGGAATGAAACCACCGCCAGCGCGCCGAACATGACCAGCACGAGGGCAAGGATGGCATATCCCAGGCGCTTGAAGCCGGTGACTGCGGACAAGTGGGTTTTTCCGATTTGGAGCTGGACGTTGCCGGACTATACCGGGCAGGTCCCATCGCGCAACCAATGGGTGGTCTCTGTGACCCTTTTGGGGCTGAGGCCCTTTCGGGATGCGGCGATGGATGTGTAAAACGGGCTTTGTTCGCAGGATTTGTTCTAGAATCGCCCGGAGTGAGGAAGAGCGTGAGGGAGAATATGGCGGATCAGCCATTGTGGACGCCGAGCCGCGAGCGCGCGGCGGGGGCGCAGGTCAATACATTCATCGATCGGGTCAACGGCCGCTACGGGACAGCACTTGCGACCTACCGCGACCTGCATGCCTGGTCGATCGCCAACCGCGCCGAATTCTGGGACGAGATCTGGGATTATTGCGACGTCATCGGCGAGAAGGGCGCGCGCAAGCTTATCGACGGCGACAGGATGCCGGGCGCGCAATTTTTCCCCGACGCGCAGCTGAACTTCGCCGAGAACCTGCTGCGTCAGTCCGGTCCGGGAACCGCCATGACGTTCCGCGGCGAGGATAAGGCGGCCTACAGCGTTACCTGGGACCAGTTGCGCAATCTGGTGTCGCGCACCCAGCAGGCGCTGCGCGATGCGGGCGTGAAGCCGGGCGACCGCGTCGCCGCCATGCTGCCGAACCTGCCGGAATCCACCGCGCTGATGCTGGCGGTCACCTCGATCGGCGCCATCTGGTCGTCCTGCTCGCCGGATTTTGGCGAGCGCGGCGTGCTCGACCGTTTCGGCCAGATCGAGCCGAAGGTTTTCTTCGCGGTCGACGGCTACTGGTACAACGGCAAGGCGATCGATCTCACCGAGCGCCTCACCGCCATCGCGTCGCAATTGCCGACCGCGCAGAAGGTGGTGATCGTTCCCTATCTGAACACGGCCGAGCAGGTGGCGGCGGTTATACCGCGCGCGACCACGCTGGAGGCGTTCGTCAAGCCGTTCGCGGCCAAGGCGCTCACCTTCGCGCGCATGCCGTTCAACCATCCGATCTACATTCTGTTCTCGTCGGGCACGACCGGCGTTCCCAAATGCATCGTGCATGGCGGCGGCGGCACGCTGCTGCAGCATCTGAAAGAGCATCGCCTGCAGACCGATCTGCGCGCAGGCGACAAGCTGTTCTACTTCACCACCCTCGGCTGGATGATGTGGAACTGGCTGGTCACCGGTCTCGCCTCGGGTGCAACGCTGGTGCTGTGGGACGGCTCGCCCTTCGCGCCGAAGCCGGAAGTGCTGTTCGACTACGCGCAGGATGAAGGCATCACGGTCTTCGGAACCTCGGCGAAATACATCGACGCCTGCAAGAAAGCCGGCGTCAAGCCGCGCGAGACGCACGATCTTTCGGCGATGAAGGTGATGACCTCGACCGGCTCGCCGCTCGCCGCCGAAAGCTTCGACTACGTCTACGGTGATATCAAGCAGGACCTGCACCTCGCCTCGATCTCCGGCGGCACCGACATCGTGTCGTGCTTCGTGCTCGGCGATCCGACCTCGCCGGTGTATCGCGGCGAGATCCAGGCGCCGGGCCTCGGGCTTGCGATGGATGTCTGGTCCGATGACGGCAAGCATATCGTGGAAGAGAAGGGCGAGCTCGTCTGCACCAAGGCATTCCCGTCGATGCCGGTGATGTTCTGGAACGATCCCGAGGGCAAGAAGTATCGCGCCGCCTATTTCGAGCGGTTCGACAATGTCTGGTGTCACGGCGATTTCGCGGAGTGGACGAAACATGGCGGCATGATCATCCACGGCCGCTCCGACGCCACGCTCAATCCCGGTGGCGTGCGCATCGGCACGGCGGAAATCTACGCGCAGGTCGAGCAGATTCCGGACGTGCTGGAGGCCATCGCCATCGGCCAGGACTGGGACAACGACGTGCGCGTGGTTCTCTTCGTGCGGCTGAAGGATGGCGTCGCGCTCGACGACGCCCTGACCGCGAAGATCAAGACGAAGATCCGCACCGGCGCCTCGCCGCGCCACGTGCCGGCGAAGGTCATCCAGGTCGCCGACATTCCGCGCACCAAGTCCGGCAAGATCACCGAACTTGCGGTGCGCGACGTGGTGTCGGGACGCGCGGTGAAGAACACCGAGGCGCTCGCCAATCCGGAAGCGCTCGCCTTGTACAAGGACCTGGCGGAGTTGAGAACCTGATCCGGGTGCGCTGAATCAACTCGCCGGGCTGAACCGTTTCGAGACCCGCACCGCGATCGGCCATGCGATTGTGAGGAAAACCGCCGAACACAGGAAGAACACGATGACGCTGGCCATCTCGTTGAACTCGTCGACAATCAGTCCGATGCCGGCGGCCAATGCTTCCGCAATGGCGGCCAGCGCCACATAGACGCCCAGCAGCAAGAGTCCTTCCATCGTTCCGTCCCCTTCTGATTTTTTCCCGCGCGTTTCGTTATTTTCTGCGAGTGGAGCGTAACGCGGTGGACGCACGGATGGCGCGGTGCCATATGGTCGCAGCGCGGCCGCGTTCGGTTTGCCTGCGTGCTGCGATTGTTCTGCCGATGCAGTGCGTTGGATGGCTGCGTCCGACGATGGTTTCATCTGAGGAGGATTGCTCATGGCAAAAGCCTATTGGCTCTCGGTTTATCGTTCGATCTCCGATCAGGACAAGCTCGCCGCCTACGCCAAGCTCGCCGGTCCCGCGCTCACCGCGGCGGGCGGCAAGTTCCTCGCGCGCGGCATGCCGGGGCAGGTCTATGAGAAGGGCCAGCAGGAACGCACCGTGCTGATCGAGTTCGACTCGGTCGCCGCTGCCGTCGCCGCGCATGACAGCCCCGGTTACCAGGAAGCGCTCCGCGCGCTCGGCAACGGTGCCGAGCGCGACATTCGCATCATCGAAGGCGTGTGATCGCCGCGCTCCGTTCGCAGGGAACGTTCCCGGCGCGGGTGTGTTGGTGGCGCATGGGCAAGGAACCTGTCACGCCACCGACACCGAAGCCGGCGGAGCCGAAAAAGCCGGAACCAAGCCGGCCTCCGCCGGAGGAACCCGGCAAGCCGTATCCCGTCGAGAAGCCGCCCAGTCCGCATCCCAACGAGGACCGTCCGCTGGTCGATCCGGTCCCGCCGGACAAGGATCTGCCGCGCATGTAAGCCGCAACGATCGGCTGCAAATTGTTTCAGCGACTTTTTCGCGGAGCGTGGCAAAGAACCGCCATGAATGGCTGTCGTTATGACGTCCACGGCGCGGCGCAATGCCGCCCTATCGGGCCACCTCTAACCTTTCAGTCACACCCTTATGGTGTGGTGCCCGGTGGGATGAATCTTGCCGGACTGGAATTTGGAATCTCGGAATGCCCGCACTCAGTGCCCGCCTGATCTTCGCTTGCCTCGTTGTGCCGCTATGCGCCGCGCCGGCGTCCGCCGCGGATGTCGCGCCGGCCCCCGCAATGCCGGTGAAGGCGCCGGAGCCGGTCCGGCCCTATGACGTGGAAATGGAAATCGGCATGGGGGCGGCTTACGGCCCCGCCTATGAGGGCGCCAGCGACAACAAGTTCACGCCCTGGCCCATCGTCACCCTGCATTATCTCTGGCTGCCCGGCCTCGGCGAGGTGAAGGGCAACGGCCGCCGCGACGGCTTCTCATTCGGTCCGTCCTTCCGCGTCGTGCGCGAACGAAAGAGCGCCGATTACGCGGCGTTGCAAGGCCTGAACGACATCGACACCGCCTATGAGGTCGGCGGGCGGATCGCCTACACCCTCGGCCTGTTCCGCGCGCACGCCGCCTTGCGGCGCGGCTTCGGCGGTCATGAAGGCCTGGTCGGCGAAGCGGGCCTCGACGTCACCTTCAATCCGACGCCGGTGACCGAAGTCGCCTTCGGCCCGCGCATGAGCTACGCCGACGGCGAATATCTGCGCACCTATCTTGGCGTCACGCCGGCGGAATCGCTGACCTCGGGTCTCGTCGCCTACGATCCCTCCGGCGGCATCAAGGGCGTCGGCGCGGAAATGAGCGCGCGCTATCGTTTCACGCCGCAATGGTCGCTGCTCGGCACGCTGGCATACGAGCGGCTGGTCGGCGACGCGGCGGATTCGCCGATCGCCAAAGCCGGCGACGAGAACCAGTTCACGGCGAAGCTGGGCGTGAGCTACCGCTTCGGATTCAACTGGGCGCGCTGAGCGGACTCCAACGCGCGGCCCCTAGTGACCGCCGAGGACCAGCACCTTCACCGGCAGCAGCAGCGCCTGCGCGCGCAGGATCAGCGCGTGGACCAGCGCGACCGCATCGACTCCGTGCAGGAAGAACCCGTGCAGCAGGCCGACATCGCCCTTCGCCAGCCGCTCGTGATTGCTGGTATAGACATTGGCGATGCAGGAACTGCCCGGCGTGACGCCGTCGAGCCCGCCCTTGAACAGCGGTGCAAGGAAAACCAGGATCGTTCCCGGCTGCCGGACAGACTGGGCTTCGATCAGTTGCTCGCCGGCGCGCACCTGACCGGCGGCGATGAAGTCCTGCACGTCGGTCACGACCATCGGGATGATGGTCAACGGCTTTGAGATACAGGTGGCTTCGGCCGCCAGCCCCACCTTGATGACCTGCGACTCGATCTGCCCGAAGCCGGCCTGCAATTGGGCGCGGCCTCCCTCCGCCGGAATGAGAACGCCGCCCGGCCGCATCAGCGGATTGACCACGTCGCCGACGCGCAGCACGAACTGCTCCACATGGCCGGTCACACCTGCACGAACGGTGGTCTTCCTCAGGTCGTTCTCGGCCTGTTCGAGGCTTGCCTGTGCTGTGGCTTTCTGCGCCGGCAGCAGCGTCGTGACGCGTGTCTGGGCCGCCTGTCTTGCGGCTTCGGTTGCGGTCACCTGCGCCCGTCGGCCATCGGCAGCCACTTGCAGCTGCTCGATCTCGCGGGCTGCGACGTTGCCCGGATTGCGCCGCTGCAGCTCCTGCTTGGTCCGCAATTCGTCGAGCGCCTGCTGTTCGGAACTCTTGGCCTGCTGGATCTGGGCTTCGGAGGCCGCCAGGTCGGCTCGCGACACAAGCAGGTTCGCGTCGATTTCCGCGATCCGCCGCCGCGCCACCTCGACGGCGGCTTCCTGGGTGCTGCTGTCGAGCTTGAAGATCGGCTGTCCTTCTTTCACGGTGTCGGTGAACTTCACAAAAATCTCGCTCACGCGCCCGTTGGTTTCCGGCAGGATCGGGATGGTGCGGTAGAACGAGGTCACCGACTTTGTGGACGGGTGATAGTAGAAGATGATCGTGATCAGCAGCACCGTGAGCATGAGACAGCCGGTGAGGCCGTAACGCAGCTCGTACCAGACCGAGAAAAGCGTGATCTCCTTGCCGATGCGCTTGCCCTGCACATAGCGGCGGAACAGGTAGTCGGGCAGCAGGGTGACGAGCGAACACAGGACAATTTCGAGCATGGTTTAACCGGCATGTCCGGAGTGCTTGGCCGCTTCGGCTTCTTTCTTTTCTTCGGCCGTCGGCGGCGTTTCCGATATTTTCTCCAGTGCTCCCGCCATGCGCCGCAGCGGCGTCGTGAAATCGGGCAGATCGATCAGGGCGAGAAAGAGAGCGATCACCCAGAAGATGTGCAGATGCGTGAACAGCGCGAGCAGGCAGAGCACGGCCACGATCTCGAATTGCAGCTTCTTGTGCCCAAGCCGCTCGGGCAGCGAGTGCAGCCAGAAGAACACCACGCCCAGAAATGCGACGATGCCGACGACCAGGATCGTCGTGATGACGTAAAGGATGTCGGTCTGCCCGGGCGCGGTGATGAACCACGGCAGGTGATGCGGAGCATTCGCCGCCTGCTCGGATACCGCCATGTCGAACACTCTCCCGACCTCACCAAGGCGGCGAGGATATCAATACGGAAGGCGTTGGCAATGCGTGCCCGGGTGCTGCAGCCAATCCTGGCGGATGTGGTGCCTTACCGAAGGTATAATGGCGGAAACGACCGGAGCTATCGCCCCGAACTACTCGCCACCGGCGCCGGCGCGATGTCGGAGAAGCGGGTGAGGTAGATCACCGGCAGCAATCCCGCCGCGACGATGATCAGTGCTGCGAGCGCGCCTTCCTCGAAATTGCCGCGCGTGGCGAACTGGTAGATGTAGGTCGAGAGCGTCTCGACATTGAGCGGGCGCAGCAGCAGCGTCGCCGGCAATTCCTTCAGGCAATCGACGAAGACGAGCAGGGCGGCGCCGCCGAGCGCCGCGCGCGACAGCGGTAGGTGAATGAGCCAGGCGATGCGCGAAGGCTTCGTGCCGAGCGTGCGCGCCACATCGTCGATCTCGTGCGGGATGCGCGCAAGTCCGGCCTGTGCCGAGCCGGTGGCGATGGCGAGGAAGCGTAGCACATAGGCGATGATCAAAGCCGCGCTCGATCCCGCGAGAATGAGCCCGACATGCGCTCCGCCGAACGCCCGCGTGAGCGCGTTCAGCCCCTCGTCGATCCGCACCAGCGGTGTCATCAGCCCGAGCGCCAGCACGGTGCCGGGGATCGCATAGCCCAGCCCCGCCACCACCAGCGCAGCGCCGGCGAGATGCGTTTTCGCCATCCGCACGCTGATGGCGGCGGCGAGCCCGAGCGCAATCGCGATCGCGGTCGCTGCGGCGGAGAGCGTCACGGTGGTCAGCGTGTGGCCGATCAGGTCGCGGTCGAAGCCGAAGATCAGTCCGCGCTGGATCACTTCCCTGGTCAGCATCAGCGCCGGCAGCACGAAGCCGAGAAAAACCGGCAGCAGGCACAGTACGAGCGCGATCCAGCCGGCGCGGCCCTTCAGCGGAATGCGCGGGGCGACGCGCGCGCGCCGCGCGGAGACGATGAAGCGCTTGTGCCGGCGGCCATGCCGCTCCAGCGCCATCAGCGCCACGATCACGATCAGCATCACGCAGGCGATCTGGGCCGCGCCCGGCAGGCTGGAGCGGTTGATCCAGGTGGTGAAGACCGACAGCGTCATGGTCTGCACGCCGAGATATTCGGAGGCGCCGATGTCGTTCAGCGTCTCCAGCAATGCGAGCGAGAGCCCGACGGCGAGGGCGGGGCGCGCAAGCGGCAGCGCCACATGCCGCACCAGCGTCCAGCGCGAGGCGCCGAGCGTGCGGCCGACCTCGATGAGCGACGCGCTCTGGGTCTGGAACATCGCCCGCGCGGCGAGGAACACGTAGGGATAAAGCACGATGCCGATGACGAAGATCGCGCCGCCGAGCGAGCGGATCGGCGGAAACCAGTATTCGGCGGCGGTCTTGTAGCCCAGCAGCGCGCGATAGAATTGCTGCACCGGGCCGATGGCGTCGAAGATATCGACGTAGACATAGGCGACGATATAGGTCGGGAAGGCGAGCGGCAGCGGCAGCAGCCAGCACAGGCTATCGCGGCCGGGAAACTGGTAGGTGGTGACGATCCAGGCAGTGCCGATGCCGATCAATGCGGTGAGAACGGCGACGCCCGCGAGCAGCAGCGAGGTGTCGACGATCGCTCTCGGCAGCACATAGGCGGCAAGATGCGGCCAGATTTCCGCGTCACCGGTCAGCGCGATGGTCGCGAGGCTGACGAGCGGTGCCAGCACGGCCGCGGCCAGCAGCAGCACAAAGAGAGTCGCAAAAAGATGCGAGCGCCGCAGGAAGGCCCGCGGCGCTCGCTGGATTTCGCTCGTCATTGCGACGGTCATATCAACTCACAAACCGGTCGCCTCGAACTGATGGTTCCTCAGTTATCGAACCCGACCTTGTCCACCAGCGTGGACGCGGCCTTCTTGTTCTGGCCGACCTTGGAGATCGGCAGCGTGTCGGCCTTCAGCGTGCCGAATGCCGCCACCGCCGGATTGACCTTGATGCCGGCCTTGACCGGGTATTCGAACACGCTGTCGGCATACATGTGCTGCGCGGTGTCGCCGAGCAGCCATTCGATCAGCTTCATGGCATTGGCCTTGTTCGGCGCGTTCTTCGCGAGCACCACGCCGGAAATATTCACATGCGTGCCGCCGCCCGCGAAGGTCGGCAGGATCACCTTGGTGGCGTCGGCCCAGGCTTTCTGGTTCGGATTGTTCTGCATCAGCGGGTAGTAATAGGTATTGCCGATGCCGAGGTCGCACTTGCCGGCCGCGACGTCGCGCGCGGTCTCGCGGTCGCCGCCCGAGGGCTTCTGCGCGAGATTCGCCTTCAGGCCCTTCAGCCATTCCTCGGCCTTGGCCTCGCCCTGCTTGGCGATGACGGCGCCGATCAGCGCGTTGTTGTAGATGTGCTGGCCGGAGCGAATGCAGATTTTGCCCTTCCATTTCGGATCGGCGAGTTCTTCATAGGTGATCGCGTCCTGCTTCACCCGGTCCTTCGAGGCATAGACGACGCGCGCGCGCATCGACACGCCGACCCAGTGGCCTTCCGGATCGCGGTATTGCGCCGGCACGGTCTTGTCGACCACGGCCGACTTGATCGGCTGGGTGATGCCGGCCTGCACCGCGTCTTCCAGGCGGCCGATATCCACGGTCAGCAGCACGTCGGCCGGGCTGTTGGCGCCTTCGGTCTTGATGCGCTGCTCGAGGCCGGAGGAAGCGGAAACCACATTCACCTTGATGCCGGTGTCTTTGGTGAAGGCGTCGAGCAGCGGCTGGATCAGCTTCTGCTCTCTGTAGGTGTAGACATTGACCTCGCCCTGCGCGGCGGCGCTCGCTGCGCCCGCTGCGGTGATCAGGGCGGCAATGGAGACGCGCGCAAGCGCACGCAACGTAACGGCTTTCATGAGTAGCGCTCCCTTTGGACCTGCATGCTCGTATTTATTGAGAACGCCACCGGTCAAGATAAATTCCTGTGACAGATCAATACCTTGGAACATTTCTAGACTGTGCAGTCTGGAATGAGTCGAAATATGCGGCTTCCCCTCTGAGGCGACATGCAGATCGGCACGAGGAAAATTTTGCGTGCCAGAATTCCGGCTTGCTGCAAAATGCCTCAGTCGGCGTCAGCGACTGTGCATGAGTGCGGCAGTGGAGGCGGGTGCGTGGCGCTCCGCAATCTCGGCAACCAGCTTGTTGATGAGCGCCTGGCCGAAGGACTGGAAGTTCTCCGCCACCATGACAAAGGCGCCCGGTCCGCCGACGACATTGTCGCGGAAATAGTTAGGCAGCCCGCCGGCCGGATTGGTGTGCTCGGGATTCCAGGCGAGCGGCCGGTCGCTGAGGATGACAAGACCGTTGATGGTGATGCCCTTCGCCACCGCCTCGTCGCGCGCGGCGGTCACCTCGCGTCCGGAATTGTTGGTGCCGTCGCCGGAGACGTCGATGGTGCGGCGCTTGCTCTCGAACGGCGCCCGTTCGAACTGCGCCATGGAAAATTCGATGCCGCCCGAAATCGACGTGCGGTCGGCAAAGGAGCGCGGCGCCTCCGCCAGCGCGTCGGCAAATCTGCGCGCGGCGTCGGGGCCGTCGATCATCATCCAGTCGATGACAAGTTTCTGCGCGCCGACGCCCGACCATTCGACGAAGCAGATGGCGATGCGGCGATGATAGCCGCCCGAGATTGCTTCCAGCACGCGCGGATCGGAAAATCCGGCCGCATAGCCGTCGCGCTGCAACTGGAATTTCGGCTGGTCCACCGAGCGCGACACGTCGGCTGCCAGCACCAGAAGCAGATCGACCGCTTCGGCGGCGCGCGCCGTGAACGAAAACGCCGCGACGGCCACTGAAGCCAGTATCGCCAGAGCGAGCTTGCGCATCGCGCTTATGCTAGCCGTGATGGTGGCGAAAGTCAGCCGCCGTCTTGCAGCCTGCGCAGGGCTATTCTGCGGCGCGTACGGCCGGGAACACGATTTCCACCAGCGTTCCGGCATTGACCGCGCTCTTGATCGAGAAGCGCGCGCTGTTGGCCTCGACCAGCGCCTTGGTCAGCGGCAGGCCAAGCCCTGTGCCGTGCGAATCCGGCCGGGCTGCCGTGGAAAGCTGCCGGAACGGCTCCAGCGCCGTCCTGATGTCCTTCTCGCTCATGCCGACGCCGGTGTCGCGCACGCGCAGCACCGCCTCGCCGTGGTCGGTGCGGGCAGTGGAGAGAATGACCTGCCCGCCCGCGTCGGTGAACTTGATCGAGTTGGACAGAAGATTGAGCACGATCTGCTTCACCGAGCGCGCGTCCGCCACCACGGCCGGCAATTCCGGCGCCAGCGAGGTGCGGATGATGATGCGCTCGCGGCTGGCTTCCGGCTGCATCAGCGCGACGGTCTGCTGCGTCAGGTCGTTGAGATTGACCGGCTCGAAGGAGAGATCGAGCCGGCCGGCCTCGATCTTCGACAGGTCGAGCAGGTCGTTCACCAGCGACACCAGATGCGTGCCTGAATTGTGAATATCCTTGAGATATTCCTTGTAGCGCTCGTTGCCGACCGGGCCGAAGCGCTCGTTCATCATCACGTCGGAAAAACCGATAATGGCGTTGAGCGGCGTGCGGATCTCGTGGCTGACCCTGGCGAGAAAATCCGATTTCGCCGCCGACGCGGCTTCCGCCTGCTTGCGCGCGGCGACAAGCTCGCGCTCGGTCGCTTTCCAGCGCGACAGGTTCTGGAAGGCGGCGCAGATCGTGCCGGCCGCCTCGTCGATTGTGCCAAGGCTCATCTGCAGCGGCAGCGTCTCGCCGCGCCGCGTGCGCGCGGTGACGTCCTGCTTGTCCGCCGCCGCGCCTGCCAGCAGCGCCTGACGCAGCATCGCCGCGCTGTCGCCCGCGAACAGGTTGGTGAAGGGCAGGCCGCTCAATTGCCCGCGGTCATAGCCGAACAGGCGCTCGGCGCCGGCATTGGCGGTCAGGATCGTGCCGTCGCGGCCGAAGGTCACGACGCCGTCGGTCGCGATCTCCAGGGTCTTCGTTACGTCGCCGGCTTTGGCCGCCGGTTGCGCCGGCTGGTCGCCCTGCGTGGCGTCCGTTGTGACCAGCATCATCGCGGTGGAGCCGTTCCAGGGGATGCTGAGCAGATGCCCGGTCACCGGCGGTTGCGCGCCGCCGGGCGCGGCGATGCGCAGCGTGCGCTCGCCGTCGGCCTGCGGCTCGATGAACAGGGTGTCGAGTCCGCCGGCTTCCGCGAAGTCCTGCACATTGTCGTATCCGCACCAGCGCAGGAACGCGCGGTTGGCATAGTGAAAGTGCTCGTGCCGGTAGATCAGGATTCCCGCCGGCAACAGGTCAAGCAGCGGCCGGTCGTGTTTGACGCTTTCGGCCGCGGCGGCCTGCGCCGGCGTCGGAAAAACATCCGGCTCTGCCGCCGCCACTGCGCGAAACTGCGTTTCGGTGGCCGGCTCATCCTCTCCCGGCAATGTCTCGCCGCGCGCGACCTCGTCCGCGCCCTTCAGGCGCGCGGTCAGGCGGCTCGCCAGTTCCTGGAAGGCGTTCTGCTCGACCGGATTGAGCGAGGTCTTGTTGTTGTCGTTGGTCAGCAGACGGAATGGCACGACATTTTCGGCGGCCGTAACGAGGCTGAGTGCCGGCCGGCCCGACTCTGCCTGCGATGCAGCGTCGGGAGCGCCTTCTCCTTTGCGGGCGGCGAGCAGGGCGCTGGCTCGCGCGAGGTCGCGGCAGACGCCGAAGCCGCGATAGCCGCGGAATTTGCGGTCGCGGTCATAGACCGGCAGTCCGGCCAGTTCGACCGCGATGCGCTCATCGCTGTCGTCCACCGGCCAGTCGATGCTGATGCCGCTCCAGGTGTCGCGCGAGGCAATGGCGCGCGTGACCTCGCCGTCCCGGTCGAGATCGAGATCGGCGGTGATCGACACCCAGGGCCGGTTCAGTTCCGCTGCGGTCTTCGGCCCGATCAGATCGATGAAATCGCCGCGCTCGATGCAGAAGCGGTTTTCCGCGTCGATGGTCCACACGAAGCGCATGGGATGCCGGCGCTCGGCGGCCGCGGGGTGAACCGCAACTTCCGCCGTGGCCGCGTCAGGTGTCACGGCCTCGGCATCGTCGGATGCCTGGTCCTGTGCCGCGCGTTCGACCGCCATCGCTTTCTGCGCTTCGCCGATGGCGTCCGCGATCCGGCTCAGATCGATGGTCTCAGCCGCGGCGTCTTCTGTGGCGTCTGGCTCACCGGTGGCGTCGGCCGTCGCAGGCGCGGCGATCGAAGCCTCCGGCAGGCGCAGAATGCGCACCTCGTTCTCGCCTTCGCCCAGCCTGTCGATATTGCCGGCGAGATCGGCGGTTGACACCGCGAACGGACCGGACAGCCGGGCTTCGCCGCCCGGCGTCGCGAACAGCAATTCATCGAGCAGGCCGTTCTGCATGGAATAGACCGCAATGGGCCGGCCCTCGCTGCCGTCGAACAGGCGGCGGACTCGCTCCGCGAGCGTCAGGCGCGGTCCCGCAGTTTCGATGGCGGTGACCAGAACCGCCGGCATGTCCTCGTGGGTCACCTGCCGGCACAGGCAGGTCAGGGTGCGGCCGAAGCCGGCGCCGAAGCCGCGCAGGCGTTGCAGGCGCGGCGCGCCGCTCGCGGGCAGGCTTTCGGCGATGCCGGCGATCTGCGCTGCGGCGGAATGCCCCGCCTCGAACTCGCGGCCGGCCGCGGCGGCGCAGGTGTCGGCGCCGAGGATGGCCGCGCCCGTCGGGTTGGCGAAGATCAGCCGCCGGCCGTCCATGCTCCACAGCCAGGCCGGCAGCGCGCTGGTGGCGTGCACGGCGAGTGCCGGCTCGCTCAGAAGACGCCACGGAAACGCACTGTCAGACATGGGTTGGGGTCACTTCGAGTGTCACAGGCCTTAATCAAGGCTGCTGCATTTTAGCCGATTGTTAATAGTATTGGCAGCAATCGCCGTCCATCCGGAGGCGCCGGACCACAGATAACGTTAATTCGCCGGGCTTTTTTCAGGTTTTGTGCAACTGCCGTCGCAATGGCGTGTTTTCTTATTGGGACAGCGGCCCAGGGACGATCAGGGAGAGGACCATGACCATCGATCCGATGAAAAGCTTCGAGATTCCGGCCGATATGCGCAAATTCGCCGAGCAGAGCGTCGAGCAGGCGCGCCAGGCCTTCGACGGTTTCATGTCGGCGGCCAACAAGGCGGTCAGCGACATCGAGGGCCGCACCCATGCCGCCACGTCCGGGGTCAAGGACGTCAGCGGACGGGCCGTCACCTTCGCCCAGCGCAACATCGCCTCATCCTTCGATTTTGCCCAGAAGCTGGTCCAGGCGAAGACCGTCGAGGAGGTGCTGAAGCTGCAGCAGGATTACGTTCAGCAGCAGATGCAGGTCCTGAACGACCAGGCCCGGGAGCTGGGCGAGGCGGCCTCGAAGGCCACCCGCGACGCGGTCAAGCCGCAATAGGCGTCCTGCGAATTTCCCGCGCCGGAAAAGGCATTTTGCGGCGCATTCAATTTCTATTGCATCGCACAATAAACAATGATACAGAAAAAACATCCGCCGGATCGACGAGGGACGAAACCGATCCGCAGCGAGCAGCAGCGCCCCAAACCAAGGAAAAGTGCCATGACCGAGGCCACTACCGTAAAGGCGAAGAAACCTGCCACCAGCTTCGAAACCCCGAAGCTCGAGTTCCCGAACTTTGAAATGCCGAAAATGGAAGTCCCCGCCGCTTTCCGTGAATTCGCGGAGAAGGGCGTTTCCCAGGCCAAGGATAACTGGGAAAAGATGAAGGTCGCGACCGAGGAAGCGACCGACGTGCTGGAAACCACCTACTCGACCGCGACCAAGGGTGCCGCTGATTACGGTCTGGCGCTGATCGATATCGCCCGCACCAACATGAATGCGGCGTTCGATTTCTACAGCGAGGTCGTGACTGCGAAGTCGGTGTCGGAAGTGGTCGAACTCTCGACCACGCATGCCCGCAAGCAGTTCGAGACCGCGACCGCGCAGACCAAGGAACTGACCGCTCTGGCGCAGAAGGTCGCCACCGAGACCGCCGAGCCGCTCAAGGCTGGCATGACCTCCGCTTTCAAGAAGGTCGCCTGAGCCCTTTCGCTCACGCGTTTTGAGACCGCATCTGGCCCGGATCAGTCCGGGCCTTTTGCTTTTTGTGAAGGGTCAGGGGCCGTCGCCCATCGTGGGCCGGGTTGCTTGCAAAATCCGATCTTTGCTCCTAGTTTCCGCCCGCTTTCACATGTGCAGCTGTAGCTCAGTTGGTTAGAGCGCCGGTCTGTGGAACCGGAGGTCGGTGGTTCGAGCCCACCCAGCTGTACCATTCAGCATCGCTGACATTCGTTCCCCGCAAATTGTCCTTTCGGAAACCTGCGTCGTAAGATCGCGCCACGATATGGGGCGAGATCGGCGCAGAATCGGTCCGCATGCGGGAAGAAACCGCGGGGAAGGGGCGTTTGTGGACTTCGGAATTTTCGATCACCTCGATCACAACGGCGCCGGTCTTGGCGCCTTTCTTGAAAGCCGTCTGAAGCTGGTCGAGCTCATCGAGCAGCAGGGCTTCTATGGCTATCATCTGGCGGAGCATCACTGCACGCCGCTGGGCGCGGTTCCCTCGCCGAGCGTGTTCCTCGCCTCCGCCATCCAGCGCACCAGCCGTATCATGCTCGGGCCGCTGGTCTATGTGCTGCCGCTCTATCATCCGCTGCGGCTCTACGAAGAAGTCTGCATGCTCGATCACCTGAGCAACGGACGTCTGATGCTCGGCGTCGGACGCGGCGGCGCGCTGCTGGAGCATGAGCGCTACGGCGTCGACCCGGCGACGGCCTCGCGGCGCTATCACGAGGCCTTCGCGGTGCTGATGCGCGCGTTCAAGGAAGATGTGGTGAATTTCGACGGCGAGTTCTTCCATTTCAAGGACTATCTGGTGCAGGCCAGGACGGTTCAGCAGCCGCATCCGCCGATCTGGTATGGAGCGCCGGGTGCCGACGCCATCATGTGGGGCGTGGCGCAGGGCATCAATGTCGTGTCGCTCGGCCCGGCCGCGCGCGCGAGAGAGATCAGCGATCGCTATCGCAAGGAATGGGCCGATCTCGGACGCAGCCCTTCGACGCTGCCGCGCATCGGCATCACGCGTCACATCGTTGTCGCGGCAACCGACGCCGAAGCGCAATCGCTCGCGCGCCGCGCCTATGCGCCCTGGCGCGAGGCGATCGAATATCTCTGGAAACATGCGCGCACCGACTTCGTGCTCAAGGCGATCTATCCGCAGACATTTGAGGAACTCGCCGCGATCGGCCACGGCGTCGCGGGCTCGCCCGCGACCGTACGGGCCTGGCTCGAAACGCTCGAGCAGGAGACCGGCGTCAATTACGTGCTCGGTCAGATGATATTTGGCGACATGAGCTTCGAGGAAGCCGCAAACTCGCTGCGTCTGTTCAGCCGCGAGGTGATGCCGGCTTTTGAGAAACGTCCGGCGCTGGTGACGTGAGGTTGGTAAAAGTCAAAGTTTGCGCTGTCGGTTGCAGCGAATTCAGCGTGTTCCCCTCCCCACGCGAGCTAAGCGAGCGGCGGGGAGGGGTTAGGGGTGGGGGGCTCTTTCGCTGTCGGTAGCCGCATCGCCCCCACCCCCGACCCCTCCCCGCCATTCGCTCCGCGAATAGGGGAGGGGAGCAGATCGGCTAACGTCTGCGGCAAAATCGAAGTGGTCAGGACATTTGGCACATGACTCCTCCCCAACACCCCGCCACCCCCCGACGCCTCTCCGAAACCCTGCATAGCCGACGT
>JAESGM010000505.1_pt1 | contig 27795 bp, 21 predicted proteins | sample 9269721 | NCBI WGS metagenome assembly JAESGM01 (sample SAMN15720920, study PRJNA650825) | algae metagenome | isolation source: Komarekiella atlantica HA4396-MV6 and co-occurring heterotrophs from... | place: USA: Theobald House, Kauai, HI | collected 2009-07-29 | reverse complement strand
GGCCAATCGCGCTTGGAGAGCTTGACCTTACCATTATGGGAAGCCCCATATCCCCAGCCATCACGGTTTGGGAGAGACGTCATGTCGACGGCGACGATGGCCAGAAACGCAGCCCCGCCCCTCATGCTGTTCGACATTCCCGTCGAAGGCATGAGCTGCGCCTCGTGCGTCGGTCGCGTCGAGCGGGCGATCGCGGCGGTCGAGGGCGTCGACAGCGTCTCGGTCAATCTGGCGACGCAGCGGGCGCATGTCGCCGTCGCCTCCGGACAGGTCGACGCGGCGGCCATCGACCATGCCATCCGCGAGGCGGGCTACGAGCCGAGGGAAAGCGTCGTCGTTCTCGGCATATCGGACATGACCTGCGCCTCCTGCGTCGGGCGGGTCGAGCGCGCGCTCGAGTCCGCGCCGGGCGTGCTGGGCGCGGCGGTCAATCTCGCGACCGGGCGCGCTTCCGTGCGCGTGCTCGGCGGCCCGGGCATGACGTCGGCGCTGGTCGAGGCGGTCGTCGCCGCCGGTTACGATGCAAGACAGGTCGCGGACGCGGCGGACGCCTCCGACCGGGAGCGCCTCGCGCGCGAGGCCGAGCTTTCGGCGTTGCGCCGGGACGTCACGATCGCGGCCATCGCCACCGTGCCGCTGCTCGTTTTCGAGATGGGCATGCACATGTCCGGGACGCTGCACCATGTACTTGCCGGCCGGATCGGCGAGTTCAACATCAAGGTCTTTTCGTTCCTGCTCGCCGGCTTCGTGATGGCGGTTCCCGGCCGGCGCTTCATCGCGAAAGGCTGGCCGTCGCTGCTGCGCGGCGCGCCGGACATGAACTCGCTCGTGGCGCTCGGCACGGGCGCGGCCTTCCTCTATTCGAGCGTCGCGACCTTCACGCCCGGCCTGCTGCCGGCGGGCACCGACTACACCTATTTCGAGGCGAGCGCGGTGATCGTCACCCTGATCCTGACGGGGCGCTGGATCGAGGCGCGCGCCAAGGGCTCGACGAGCGAGGCCATCCGCCGCCTGATGTCGCTCCAGGCCAAAACGGCGCGCGTGCTGCGCGACGGCGACGAGGCCGACCTCGCCATCGAGGCCGTGATGGTGGGCGACATCGTGATCGTCCGGCCGGGCGAGCGCATCCCCGTCGATGGCGAGGTCGTCGCGGGATCGTCCCATGTCGACGAATCGATGATCACCGGCGAGCCGATCCCTACCCGCAAGCAGCCGGGATCGGCGGTCACGGGCGGCACGGTCAACGGCACGGGCTCGTTCCGCTTCACGGCGCGCAAGGTCGGGGCCGACACGCTGCTCGCGCGGATCGTCGCGACCGTCGAGGCGGCGCAGGGCGCCAAGCTGCCGATCCAGGCGGCCGTCGACAGGGTGACGATGTGGTTCGTGCCTGTCGTGATCGGGCTCGCGCTGGTCACCTTCGCGCTCTGGCTGGTCTTCGGGCCCAGTCCGGCTCTGTCCTACGCGCTCGTCAACGCCGTCGCCGTGCTGATCATCGCCTGCCCCTGCGCGATGGGGCTGGCGACGCCGACCTCGATCATGGTCGGGACCGGCAAGGGCGCGGAACTCGGCATCCTGTTCCGGCAGGGGCAGGCGCTGCAGAGCCTGAAGGACGCGACCGTCATCGCGCTCGACAAGACGGGAACCCTGACGAAGGGCCGGCCCGAGCTGAGCGACATCGCAGTGACGCAGGGCTTCACGGAGGACGAGGTGCTGCGCCTCGTCGCCTCGGTGGAAACCCTCTCCGAGCATCCCGTGGCAGAGGCGATCGTCACTGGTGCGCGGCTGCGCGGACTGGCGCTGGCGCAGCCGGTGGATTTTTCCGGCGAGCCCGGATTCGGGGTCGCGGCGCGGGTCGACGGCCACCGCGTCGAGGTCGGGTCAGACCGGCTGATGCGGCGGCTCGGGCTCGATCTTTCGGCCTTCGCCGGGCAGGCCGCGCGTTTTGGCGACGACGGCAAGACGCCGCTTTATGCCGCCATCGACGGCAGGCTGGCGGCCATCATCGCGGTCGCCGACCCCGTGAAGGAGACGACGCCCGCCGCCATCGCCGCGCTGCACGGCTTAAGCCTGCGTGTCGTCATGATCACCGGCGACAATCAGCGCACCGCGCAGGCCATCGCGGGCCGGCTCGGCATCGACGAGGTCGTGGCCGAAATCCTGCCGACCGGCAAGGCCGAGGTGGTCAAGCGCCTGCAGGCCGGCGGTGTCCGCGTCGCCTTCGTCGGCGACGGCATCAACGACGCGCCGGCGCTGGCGCAGGCCGATGTCGGCATCGCGATCGGCACGGGAACCGACATCGCGATCGAGAGCGCCGACATCGTCCTGATGTCCGGCGATCTGGCGGGCGTGGCCGACGCCATCGCCTTGTCGCAGGCGACGATCGCCAACATCCGCCAGAACCTGGTCTGGGCCTTCGGCTACAACGTCCTGCTGTTGCCCGTGGCGGCCGGCGCTCTCTACCCCGCCTTCGGCATCCTGATGTCGCCGATGTTCGCCGGCCTCGCCATGGCCCTGTCGAGCGTCAGCGTTCTCGCCAACGCCCTGCGGTTGAGGCGTTTCGGCCGGCATGCGCGAGGCGCGCCATGAACCCGCCGCGACGGGAGGAGGCGTCGACATGAACATCGGACAGGCGGCGACCGCATCCGGCGTGACCGCGAAGATGATCCGCTACTACGAGAGCATCGGCCTGATCGAGCCGCCGACCCGCACGCAGGCCGGCTACCGGGTCTATACGGCCGAGGAGGTCCACGAGTTGCGCTTCGTCAAGCGCGCCCGCTCGCTCGGTTTCTCGATCGGAGAGGCCCGCGAGCTTCTGGCGCTCTGGCGCGACAAGAGCCGGGCGAGCGCCGATGTGAAGCGCTTCGCGCTGAAGCATATCCGCGATCTCGAAACCAGGATCGAGGAGTTGCAGGCGATGTCGCGCACGCTGCGGCACCTTGCCCGGACCTGCCATGGCGACGACCGGCCGGAATGCCCGATCCTGGCCGATCTGGCGCTCCCCGAAGCGGTCGATGGCGAGCGTCGCGACGGAGACGGCAACGCGCGATAGCGGCGCTCCTCTGGGCTCGTGAACCGCGCGGCTACCGGGAGAGCTTCATGCGCTGCACGTGCTCGACGAGCACGCGCAGCTTGGGCGCCAGATTCCGCCGGTTCGGATAGTACAGATAGAAGCCGGCGAAAGGCGGGAAGTAGTCGGCCAGGATCGGAACGAGTTCGCCGCGCGCGACCGCCGGCGCGAAGGTCTCCTCCATCCCGAAGGTAATGCCGGCGCCGGCGATGGCGAGCTTGATCATCAGCGCCATGTCGTTGGTCGTGATCTCCGGCGCGACCGCGATGTCGAACTCCCTGCCGCCCTCCCCGAACTCCCAGCGATAGGGCGCAGCCTTCGGCGCGGGACGCCAGCCGATGCAGCGATGTGCCACGAGTTCGCGCGGATGCTGCGGCGCGCCGAAGCGCGCGAGATAGGACGGCGCGCAGACGGCGGTCTGGCGCTGTTCGCCCGAGACGGGAACCGCGACCATGTCCTGCTCGATCACCTCGCCCAGCCGAACGCCGGCATCGTAGCCTTCGGCGACGATGTCGAACTCGTCGTCGGTCACCGTGACGTCGAGCTGGATCTCCGGATAGGCGGCGGCGAACCCGCCGAGGAACGAGCCGGAGAGGAAGCGTTCCGCGATGGAGGTGACCGCCAGCCGCAACTGCCCGCGCGGACGGCCTTCGAGGCTGCCGACCACCTCGACCGCCGCACGCATGTCGGCGAGAGCCGGCGCGATGGAGGCGACCAGACGCATCCCCGCTTCGGTCAGGCCGACGCTGCGCGTCGTGCGCCGGACGAGCGCCACCCCCAGCGTCTCCTCCAGCCGGCGGATCGTCTGGCTGACCGCCGAGCGCGTCACGCCGAGCCGGTCGGCGACAGCGCGAAAATTCTTCTCCTCGGCGACGAGGGCGAACACGGCCAGCGCGTTGAGATCCGGGAGCATTGGTTAATCCAACTTTCCACACTGTCGATGCATGGGCGGCTTATCGCGACAATGCTGGTTCGCTACGTTCTTGCCAAGCCGAAACCGCCGGGGGTCCGGACCGGACAAGCGCCGGGTGTCCCGGCAGCATCCCGAGCGCCGCCAGTCGCGGCCGACAACCATGGGAGGTCACCATGCAAGAACTTCGACGGCTCGCCTTGTCTTTCGTCGCCGGCACCTCGCTGATGGCGATCGACGAGGCCAGAGCCCAGACGACAGGACAATCCCTGACGCGCATCCCGTCCGCCCGGTCCCACCCCTATGTCGGGATGTGGGTCACGCCCGATGGCCATATCCGGCACGAGCTGCTGCCCAACGGCCGCTATGACGAAGCCCGCGGAACACGGGAAAGCGCCTATCGCGGCCGCTACGAGGTGCGCGGCGACCACATCGACTACTGGGACGACACGGGCTTTACCGCCGATGGCCGGTTCGTCGACGAGAACACGCTTCATCATGGCGGCATGGTGTTCCGCCGGACCCGATAGGCCCGCCCTCAGGGCAGGTCGGCAGCGGGAGCCGCGCGAAAGTCCCCACCACAGAATAACAGGCCGGCGAACTGAGCCGAGTCGATTGGTGGCCCCGGCGTGGCAGTCGCCCGGGAAGCCGCCGGCCGCCCCCTGCATGATCTGGCCAACGAAAGGATGATCGCATGACCACCCACAGCGTCGACCGTCGGACGGTCCTCGTCTCCTCCGCGGCGCTCGGCCTGCTCGCCGCGGCGGATTCCGCATCGGTTCTGGCGCAGTCTCGTTCCGCGGCTCCGATTCCCCCGCAGCCACTCACCACACGCCTGACCGTCAATGGCCGGCCCGCGACGTTGACGGCGGATGCCCGCACCACGTTGCTCGACGGCCTGCGCGAAAATCTGGGGCTGACCGGAACCAAGAAAGGCTGCGACCAGGGCCAGTGCGGGGCCTGCACCATCCTCGTGAACGGCCGGCGCGTGAACGCCTGCCTGACGCTGGCGGTGATGCATGAGGGCGATGAGATCACCACCATCGAAGGGCTCGGCGCACCCGATGCGCTCCATCCGCTGCAGCGCGCCTTCATCGAGCGCGACGGCTTCCAGTGCGGCTACTGCACGCCCGGCCAGATCATGTCGGCGGCGGCCGTCATCGAGGAAGCGAGGCGCGGTGCGCCGAGCCATGTCACGGCCGATCTCGCCGGCGAGATCGCGCTGACGGACGCCGAGATTCGCGAGCGGATGAGCGGCAACATCTGCCGTTGCGCCGCCTATCCCAACATCGTCGCGGCGATCCGCGACGCAGCCGGAGTGCGGACATGAAACCGTTCACCTATCAGCGCGCCGACAGCCCCACCGAGGCCGCAAAGGCCGTGGCCGCGCGGCCGGGCGCAAAATTCATCGCGGGCGGGACGAACCTGCTCGACCTCATGAAGCTCGAGATCGAGACGCCGACCCATCTCGTCGACGTCACCCGGATCGGCCTCGACAGGATCGAGCCGACCAGCGCCGGCGGGCTCAGGATCGGCGCGCTGGTCGCCAATGCCGATCTCGCCGCCGATCCGCGCGTGCGCCGCGATTATGGCGTGCTGTCGCGCGCTTTGCTCGCGGGCGCATCCGGCCAGTTGCGCAACAAGGCGACGACGGCCGGCAACCTGCTCCAGCGCACCCGCTGCCCCTACTTCTACGAGACCGCCATGCCCTGCAACAAGCGGCGGCCCGGCTCAGGCTGCAGCGCGCTCGAAGGCTTTAGCCGCTCCAACGCGGTGCTCGGGGTGAGCGACGCCTGCATCGCCGTCCATCCCTCCGACATGGCGGTGGCGATGCGGGCGCTCGACGCTGAGGTCGAGACGATCGCACCGGACGGTCGCGCCCGCGCCATTCCGGTCGCCGATCTGCACGCGTTGCCCGGCGACGACCCGTCGCGCGAGACGGTGCTCCAACCGGACGAGCTGATCACCGGCGTGACGCTGCCGCCGCCCGTGCCGGGCCTGCACATCTATCGCAAGGTGCGCGACCGCGCCTCGTATGCTTTCGCGACCGTTTCCTTGGCCGCGATCCTCTCACGGCCCGCCGATGGCCGGCAGCCGCGCTTCGCCTTCGGCGGCCTCGCGCCAAAACCCTGGCGCATCGAAGCGGCCGAACGGGAGGCGTCCCGCGGCGCTGATGCGGTTGCGGAGGCGGCGCTCGCCGGGGCCCGCCCGACGAAACACAACGCCTTCAAGCTGACGATCGCTCGTCGCCTCGTCGCGGCCGCGATGCTCGAAGCCACGAAAGGATAGGACATGATCGGACAATCGACCAACCGCGTCGATGGCGTCGCCAAGGTTACCGGCGCGGCGAAATACGCCTATGAGCGCGAGGATTTCGGCCGGGCCGCGATCGGCTTCATGCTCGGCGCGGGCATCGCGAAAGGCCGCATCGCCCGCATCGAGAGCGGCGCCGCCGAGCGCGCACCGGGCGTCCTGCTCGTGCTCACCCACCGCAACGTCGCCGGACAGGCGCCCCGCAACGGCAGTTCGCCCGAAGGGTTCGGCCGGGCCTGGCCTGTGCTGGAGGGCGAGCGGATCGGCTTTTTCGGCCAGCCCGTGGCGCTGGTCGTCGCCGAAACCTTCGAGCAGGCGCGTAGCGCGGCCGGGCTGATCCAGGTGTCCTATGCGGCCGAGCGCGGGGCGTTCGACCTCGCCTCCCATGCCGACCGCGCCTATGCGCCCAGGACCGCCAATGTCGGCCTGGCGACGGATTCGAAGCTGGGAGACCTCGACCGCGCCATGGCGGAAGCGCCGGTGACGCTCGACCAGCGCTACACCACGCCGGCCCATTTCGCCCAGCCGATGGAGCCGCAGGCCTGCCTCGCCCACTGGATCGGGGACGATCTCCACATCCGCGCCTCCCTGCAGATCATTGCCGGAGCACGCCTCGCTCTGGCGCGCACGCTGCAGATCGCACCCGAGCGTGTGCATGTCGACGCGGCTTTCGTCGGCGGCGGCTTCGGCTCGAAGCTGCGCATCCACGAGGAGGCCGTCTTCGCGGCGCTGGCGGCGCGCGCGCTTCGCCGTCCCGTCAAGGTCGCGCCGACCCGGCGTCAGGTCTTCGGCATAGCCGGGCGGCGGCCGGAGACGATCCAGCGCGTGAGGCTTGCCGCCTCGCGCGACGGGCGTCTCACCGGCGTCGGCCACGACGTCACCATGCAGGGCGCCGAGCGCGAACTCTTCGTCGAGCAGACCGCGACGATCATGCGCTCGCTCTATGCCGCGCCCAACCGCCTCACCCGGCACCGCGTCACCAATCTCGATGTCGGCTTCGGCGAGGCCGTCCGCGCGCCGGGCGAGGCTCCGGGCCTGCTGGCCGTCGAATCGGCCATGGACCAGCTCGCCCATGAGCTCGGCCTCGATCCGATCGAGCTGCGCATCCGCAACGAGCCCGAGCGGGACCCCGAACATGACGTGCCGTTCAACGGCCGCCGGATGCTCGAATGCTATGCGGAGGGCGCGCGGCGCTTCGGATGGGCGGAGCGCTCAGGCGTGCCCGGCTCGCGGCGCGAGGGCGAGCATCTCATCGGCATCGGCATGGCCGCCGCCATCCGCATGCATTTCCAGGGCGCGACCCAGGCCACGGTCCGCGTCGAAGGCGACGGCCGCGTCATCGTCCGGTCCGACATGACCGATATCGGCACCGGCACCTACACCATCCTCGGCCAGGTCGCGGCGGATGCGCTGGGCGTGCCATTCGACATGGTGAGCGTGGAGCTGGCCCGAACCGGGCTTCCGCCGAGCCCAGGCTCGGGCGGCTCCTGGGGCGCGGCCAATTCCAGCAATGCCGTCCACCGCGCCTGCGAGGCGATCAAGGCGCAGGTCTTCGGCGATGCGCGCGCGCCGGGGTCGACGCCGCCGGGCCTTGCCGCGGAGGTCGCGAGGCGGTTCCCGCAGGGCGTCGAGGGCTCGGGGTCCATCGTCGGGATGGCGAACGATCCCAACTACAAGAGCTACTCCCAGCACGCCTATGGCGCGAGCTTCGCCGAGGTCGCGGTCAGCGTCGTGACGGGCGAGGTGCGGCTGCGGCGCATGCTGGGCGTCTTCGCCTGCGGGCGGATCATCAATCCGAAGACGGCGCGCTCGCAGGTGATCGGCGGCATGATCTGGGGGGTCAGCACGGCCCTGCACGAGGCCGCCCATGTCGATCCGCGCCACGGCCATGTCGTCAACGGCGACCTCGCCGAATATGTCGTGCCGGTCCATGCCGACATCCCGGCGATCGAGGCGATCCTGCTCGACGATTTCGACGACAAGGCCAACCCGCTCGGCATCAAGGGCGTCGGCGAGATCGGCGTCTGCGGCACGGGGGCGGCGGTGGCCAACGCCGTGTTCAACGCCACCGGCGTGCGGGTGCGCGACTTCCCCATCACGCCGGAAAAACTTCTGGCCTCGCCAAGGACCTGACCCGGACGGCCGCGAAATCGGCGATCAAGGTGAGCGAGGCCGCCAACGCGCCGGGGCGTTTCGGCGGCACGCTGCGGCCGGGCCCGCTCTGCCGACGGGGCGGGCTTCAGGCCTGCCTAGCCGCATCGGCGCTCATGCTCTCCGCCTGCTTTCGCGGTGACGCTGGCCTCGCCGACCGCGAGAGGCGCACCGGCGGCGGCGTTCTGAGACCACTCACCGGACCTCGGCGCCGTCGGCCTTGAACTGCTTCAGGAAGGTGGCGAGATCCCTGATCTCCTGCTCGCTCTTGATGCCGGCGGCGGTTGGTATGGCCGCCTGACGACATCGCCATGCGGTTCAGCCATCGGCTCGTCGCCATCCATCCTTTCCCCAATGGCAACGGACGGCTATCGCGCCTCATCCCAGACTGCCCATCGATTCGGCCAGCCATGCTTTCACATGGAGGCGCACTCCAGCCCAAGCTCCAATGGCTGCTGGATCACAAATCAGTGGCAGATCAAGGCCTGTCGCACTGGCGGCGGTCAAGCGACGCCCTTCAGTCAATGCTGGCGATCCGATGTACTCGCGGCGACGTTGATGTAGTTCAACATGCAGGCACAAAATTTCGTGCGCCGTCTTGCATCCGGTCGCCTCAATGAACAGTACTGGACATATATAAGCAAAAATATGCGCAATGCTTTAAGCTTGGAGGGGTGGCACACGATGAGAGGAACTGAACCTCTCCAGATCTGGGAGATCCTGTCGTCTCCGGCAGGATATGCTGCTTTGCAATATGCGGCCGAAGGCGGACATCCTCCAATCGAGCCCCTGGTCGGGCTGATCGAGGAGTGGTGGGGGCTGTGGCTCGACGACGACCGCGAGGCTCATCTCCAGCGCGTCCACGGTATGGTTTCGCGGCTGATGGCGGCCAATGGCTGGGAAGAGGCGGGGCTGCAGCCGCTGAGCCGGGGAAAGCTGATCACCCAGGCGATGACCTTTCGCCGCGCTGGCGGCGGGCCGCTGCAGTAGCGCCCTACGCGAAGGCCTCGTCGGGCTGCAGCGCCAGCCCCTCGACGAAACCGAACTGGCGATCGACGCAGGCCTCGCGCTCGTAGCGGGCCAGCACCGTTGCGCGCGCCGCGATGCGCAAGCTCGCCAGCCCGGGGCCCTGCGCGAGCGCGGCGAGGATCGTCTCCGCAAGCGCCTCCCTGTCGAAGAAGGGCGCGAGCAGCCCGTTCACCCCGTCGCTCAGCACCTCCTGCACCGGCGGCGTCGCCGAGCCGATGACGAGCGCGCCGCAGGCCATCGCCTCGAGCGCCGACCAGGACAGGACGAAGGGCACGCTCAGATAGACATGGGCGGCCGAGACCTGGAACAACCTGACCAGCGCCTCATGGGCGAGCCACGGAAGGTGGACGACGCGCCCGCCCAGCCCGGTCTCGTCCAGCATGACCTCGCGCCAGAGCCGGCCGTCGCCGCGCGGACGACCATAGCCCGGCCCGTCGCCGCCGACCGCGACGATGATCGCGTCCGGCCGCCGGCGCGCGACCTCGACGGCCGCGCGCATGAACTGTGGATAGCCGCGATAGGGATCGAGATCGCGCGCCACAAAGGTGACGACCGGATCGCCGGGACGCAGGATCCGCCCGTCGGGCAGGGCAAACCGCGCCTCGGGGTCGGGCCTGCAGGTCTGGGTGTCGATGCCGTCATGGCAGACCGCGATCTTGCCGCGATAGGCCGCCGGATATTGCCGCTGCTGCCAGCGCGTCGGCGCGTAGCCCGAATCGATCGCGTCCAGCGTCAGCAGCTGGGCCGCGTTGCGCAGGCGAATGCGGCGGCGCTCGGCCGGCGACGGCGGGGCCTGCGGGTCGAAATCGAGATCGGCCCCCTCGGCATTGTGGAAATACTCGCAATAGCCGAGCACCGGCGTCCGCGGCAGGGCATCCTTGGCGAAGAGCAGTCCGCCCCAGCCGGTATGGCCGACGATGATGTCGGGACGGTCGTGCCTGGGCAGGCCCGAGAGCACCGCCGCCACCGCCTCGCCGGTGCGGGCATGATAGTCCGTCGCCTGCAGCAGCGGGCTCGCTGTCGCGGGCGCGCCCGGCGCATAGGTGAGTTGCCTGAGGCCCGGCCGCGCGGGCGCCTGACCCTCGGTGACGAGCGTGACCTCGTGCCCGTCGCTGAGCAGCCGCGCGATCAGGTGAGCAAATTGACCAGATCCTGAACGATGAACGAATAGGACGTGCATGAGGCGAGCAGGACTCCTCCATAGCGCAGCGAATCGTTCCACCACTGCTCCAGCCTGCGCAGCGTGTCGTAGGTGGTCTGCAGGTCGACCTCGAAGCCGGGCTCCTGGCTGCCGCCGAAAGGGCTGCCCTCGTCGAGAAGCCTGAGCCTCTCGCAGAGCAGCTGCCCCTTGGGCGACAGCGAGATGCGGGCGAGCCTGCGGTCGCGCGGCGAGGCGCCGCGATCGAGATAGCCGCTCTCGACCAGTTGCTTGAGATTGTAGGAGGCGTTCGAGCCGACATAGTGCCCGCGATCGAGCAGATCGCGCACCGCGATCTCGCCCGCCCCGATCGTCAGCAGCACCATGACCTGCGAGGGCGAGATGTCGTCGACGCCGAGCTTGGTCAGTTCCAGGCGCAGATAGTCGAGGAAGCGCCGACTGACCCGCTCGACCAGCCGCGCGAGTTCGAGTTGGGCTACGCCGCCGCCGCGCAATGCGTCCCGTTCCACCTCACCCCGCCGCCCGGCATCGGGATGATCGCCGTTCACCGCCCGCCCCATGAACCGGACGGTCTCCTGCGGTTTCGAATGCATGCCTTGCTCCGCCTGGTTTTCAGTCCGCGCAGCCCATCCCCGATACGCCCCGACCCCCGAATAACCCAGACGCAAAGCACATGCCACCCCATATCGCGACAATTGGAATTTTCTCAGGAAGCACTTTGAGTATAAATTGGTTCAACATTCGAAGCATTGCTTATTTTTGACTTAATTGGTTGTATTCATACGATGTTGCGATAAGATAGACTGTCATACGATCACCATATTGGGTCGATCATTGTCACCCCTGCTGCCCATGGCGTCGGTATTCGCCTTGCCTTCTGTCGTTCAGGAGCGCCGAGTTCACCTTTTCCTCCAACAGATTGACGAGGGCCCGAATGAAGCCTGCCCATGCAGCCTCCGACGGGCTGATCCGGTCGATGCAGCGCGCCTTCGCGAGCGGGCTGGGCTATGCCGCCCTGCTCAGCCTGTGCGTCAACATCCTGCTGCTGACCGTGCCGCTCTTCATGCTGCAGGTGCAGGACCGGGTCATCGTCAGCCGCAGCTACGACACGCTGACCATGTTGCTCGTGATCGCGGTCGGCGGATTGGCGCTCTATGGCGTGATCGAGTTCATCCGTTCGCTGACCTTCCAGACCATGGCGAGCATTTTTGCGCGCCGGCTCAACCTGCCCGCCTTGCAGGCGGCGGTGACGGCGGCGCTGGAACAGGGCTCGGCCCAGGCGACGCAGGCGATTCGCGACCTCAACGACATTCGCTATTTCATCGCGAGTTCGGCGATCGCGACGCCGCTGGAGGCGGCCTGGTCGCCGATCTTCCTGGCGGTGCTTTTCGCCTTCCACCCGATCTATGGCCTCGTCGGCGTGGTCTCGCTGCTGATCCTGCTGGGCCTGGGCGTGCTCTCGGACGTGCTGACGCGGCGCGTTCTCAAGCAGGCCAACGAGGAGGGCGTCGCCGCGATCAACGATATCGGCGCGAGCCTGCGCCACGCCGAGACGATCGAAGCCATGGGCATGCTGCCGGCGCTGGCCGGACGCTGGCGCGCGCAGCAGATGGCCATGATCGAGCATCTCGACCTCGGCACGCGGCGCGGCAAGCTGATCGCGGCGCTGACGCGGACCTCGCGCATGGTGATGCAGCTTGCGATCTACGCCACGGGCGCGGTGCTGATCATCCGCAACGAGGTCTCGGTCGGCACGCTGATGGCGGCTTCCATCCTGCTCGGCCGGCTGCTCGCGCCGTTCGACTCGATGATCGCCGACTGGCGGCAATGGGTGCTGGCGGCCGGGGCCTGGAAGCGGGTGCGCGAGCTTTTGAGCGCGCGCGCCTCGCAGCGCGAGACGCTGCCGACGCCGCCAACGCAAGGCACGCTCGCGATCGACCGGCTGATCTATGCGCCGCAAGGGGCGGAGCAGACCGTGATCAAGGGCATCTCCTTCTCGCTCGAGCCGGGCGAGGCGCTCGGCGTCGTCGGCCCGTCGGGAGCCGGCAAATCGACGCTGGCCCGCCTGCTCGTCGGCGTGCTGCGGCCCAATGCCGGCGGCGTCTATCTCGACGGCCACAACGCCTATCTCTGGGAGCGCGGCTCCTTTGGCGCGATGGTCGGCTATCTGCCGCAATCGGTCTCGCTGCTGAACGGCACCATTGCCGAAAACATCGCCCGGATGGGCAATCCAGACCCGAAGGCGCTGCTGCATGCGGCGCGGCTCGCCGGCGTGCACGAGCTGATCGGCCGGCTGCCGCTCGGCTACGACACGCCCGTCAACGATGGCGACTTCAAGCTCTCGGGCGGGCAGCGCCAGCGCATCGGACTGGCGCGCGCGCTTTATGGCTCGCCGCGGCTGATCGTGCTCGACGAGCCCAACGCCAATCTCGACGCAGAGGGCGAGCAGAGCCTGATTCGCGCCGTCAATGCCGCGCGCGAAGACGGCGCGATCATCGTCCTGATCGCGCACCGGCCCTCGGTCATGCAGGTGGTCGACAAGATCCTGGTTCTGCGCGAGGGCCGGATCAGCCAGTTCGGGCCGCGCTCGGCGATCGCCGGCATGATCACGCCCGGCGGGCTGGTCGAGATCGAACCGGCGAGCAAGCCGGCCGCACTTCGCGAGGTGACGGCATGAAACTGCCCGTGCTGCGCCGCTCCACGGCGCCGGCGACGCGCCCGGCCGAAGTCGACCCCGGCGAGGGAGAGCGCCAGCCCAGTCTGCGCAATCTCGTGCTGGCCGGCGTCAGCGCCATCGCGATCGGTTTCGGCGGCTTCGGGGCCTGGGCCGTGACGGCGCGGCTCGACAATGCCGCGGTCGCCACCGGCACCGTCATCGTCGACAGCCGGCGCAAGACGATCAGCCATCTCGAGGGCGGCATCCTCAAGACGCTGCTCAAGGCCGAGGGCGAGCGCGTCGCGCAGGACGAGCCGCTGCTGCGGCTGGAGGACGCCCGCCAGCGCGCCGAACTGCAGCATCTGCAGGGCAAGCGCGTCGGCCTGGAGGCGAAGCTCGCCCGGCTGAGGGCCGAGCAGACCGGCGCGACCGAGATCGATTTTCCCGACGACATCGACAAGGCCCGCTCGCCGATCGCGCGCGAGGTCGTCACCGCCGAGCAGGCGCTGTTCCGTGCCCGGAGCCAGGTCCATGACGGCAAGGTCCGCATCCAGCAGCGCGTCATCGAGCAGCATCAGGCCGAGGCCGAAGCGCTGCAGGCGCAGATCGACGCCACCCGCAACCAGCGCACGCTGATCGACGAGGAGGTGCGCATGGTCGGCGAGCTCTACGAGAAGCGCTATGCCAAGCGCAGCCAGCTCGTCGAGCTCCAGACCAAGCAGAGCGAGCTCACCGGCCGGGGCGGCGAGATCGCCGCGCGCAAGGCCAAGGCCGAGCAGGCGGTGGCGGGGGCCAATCTCGAAATCCTCTCGATCGGGCTCGAGCGCCAGAGCGAGATCGCGCGCGAGTTGCAGGAGGCTCAGCTCGGCCTCTCCGAGGTCGTCGAGCGCATCGTCCAGGCCGAGGACGTGCTGCGCCGCCTCGTCGTCGCTTCGCCGCAGGAGGGCATCGTCGCCAATATCAGGATGCGGACGGCGGGCAGCGTCATCGCGGCAGGCGAGGCGATCCTCGACATCGTCCCCGAAAACGAGCCGCTGATCGTCGAGGCCAAGGTCGACCCCCGCGACATCGATTCGGTGCGGGTCGGGGCCGAGACGCGCATCAGGCTGACCGCCTTCAATGCCCGCACCCTGCCGCCCTTGCTGGCCAAGGTCAGTTATGTGGCAGCCGACCAGCTGGTCGATGAAAAAACCGGCATTCCCTATTTTCTGGTCCGCGCCGAGATCACGCCCGCGAGCCTGGCCGAAAATAAAATCACGCTCCATGCCGGCATGTCCGCCGAGGTGCTGATCGTCAACGGCTCACGCCGCGCCATCGACTATCTGCTCGCGCCCTTCACCGAGAGCTTCAACCGGGCCTTCCGCGAAGACTGATTTCGTCAACCGCATCAGCAGCCTGGGCCCCGATCGGTCGGATTCGAAATGAATTCATTTCAATATTCTTCTATCTGACGTTTCAAAAATCTAAATGTATCTGATCTTCTTCCGATGTTTAATCAAGACATACAAAGTCTAAATCTTGCCGCATCGCAAAAAAGTCACAATAAAATTCTTGCTGCGATGCACATATTGGCTAGTCTTCCTCTCGTCGAGCGATGAAGCCATCCATGGATTTCATCGGAACGGCGCCGAATTCGGGACGCGGCACGGCGCTTTGCGCCGTCATCCTGGCGGCGCCTTTGAGATCGCCGAAGGAGGTGACGAATGGCCACGATCGAAGGAAGTGCATTCGACGATTTTCTGATTGGAAGCCGGTTCAGCGACGTGATTCTCGCCGGGGCCGGAGACGACATCGTCAAGGGCGGCGACCAGGTCGATTCGCTCTTCGGCGAAGAGGGCGACGACCTGATCTATGGCGATGGCGGAAATGATTTCGTCTCGGGCGGCGAGGGCGACGACGCGCTCTTCGGCGGTCTCGGCGACGATCTGATTTCCGGCGACGCCGGCAACGACGTTCTCTTCGGCGGCGAAGGCAACGACGTCCTGAGCGGCGGCGCCGGAAACGACATCCTGCGCGGCAATGCCGGTGACGATGTGCTCCAGGGCGGAGCCGGCAACGACATCCTCCAGGGCGGCCCGGGCAACGACATCCTCCAGGGCGGGGCTGGCGCGGACCTGCTGCAGGGCGGCGACGGCGACGACGTCCTGCAGGGCGGCAATGGCGGCGACATCCTGCAGGGTGGGGCCGGCGACGACCTGCTCTTCGGCGGCGCCGGCGACGACATCCTGTCGGGCGGCGCAGGCAGCGACGTCTTCTTTTTCGAGGGCGGCGGCGGCAACGACGTCGTGCTCGATTTCGAGGCCGGCTCCGACCTGATGCAGATCGCCTCCGACATCAACGGCACGGGCGTCGCCTCGGCCGAGGACGTCGCGGCGCGCGCCACCACGGTCGGCGGCAACGCCGTGGTCGATCTCGGCAATGGCGACACGCTGACGCTGGTCGGCGTCACCGCCGAGGACATCCAGAGCGATCCCAACAGCTACTTCTCGGTCGCCTGAGGAGCCTGACGACAGGCGCATGGAGCCCGACGGCGCGCCCGCCGCCTGGCTCCATGCTCCGGCGGCGCCGGCCCCTCCCCGGCCGGCGTCGCACCCCCACCCGATGCGCCGGACGCCTTCATGCTCACGCTCGCACCGATTCAGACCGCGGACGATACAAGCCAGCAGCGCACGCTCTCGCGGCTCGGCGGCTCGGTCTTCCTGCTGTGCTGGACCTTTCCGGCGCCGCTTGCCGGCAAGCCCGTCGTGGCGCTGTCGGCGGATGGCCGCCGCATGGCCTGCGCCTCCGTCACGCTCAGGCTCGCCGACGGCCGGATGCGCATCGCGGTCGCCTTCCGCGACAGCGGGCAGGACGGGCTCACCGCCACGCTGACGGGCCTCGACCCCATCTCCCGGTCGAGCGCGCGGATCGAACCCGCCTTCAGCCACGACCTCGTCGACGCGGTCGAGATCGCGCGCGAGCTGACGCCGGCCTCGCGGCTTGCGCTGGCCAGGGCGCTGGTCGGACCCTGGCCGGCCTTGTTCGGACTGCTGGAAGCGGCGAGCTATCTCGCCTTCCTGCGACAATTCCTGCTGGCGCTCTCATCGACGCCAGCCCCCGCCGCACCGGTCACGACGCTGATCGAGGGCAAGGTTCTGGTCGAGAGCTGGGTTCCGCCGCGCTTCGGCCCGATCGCGGCCGCATGGCGTCTCGACGCCGCCGGGCTCACGGCGCTGCGCGGCCAGCCCCGGCTCGGCCGCATCGACCGCAGCGGCAAACAGGCGCTGCATCTGGTGCTCGACGAAACGCCGGCGCGGTCCAACGCGCTGCTCGTCCTGCAGGGCGCGGGCGGCATCGCCTTGCGCGCGCTGCCGGCGCGGACAACGCCGCCGACGCTGGGCCGCTGGTGGGCCGGCAAGGGCAGCAGCCGCGACGGCTTGCGCAGCTGGCTCGTCGAACAGCTGTCCGGCCTCTCCGGCAGCGGCCGTCTGCTGGCGATCGAAATGCAGCGCCGCCTGCCGCTCGCGGTGCAGAGCGTGCGCCGGCAGGACGACCTGCCCTCGGCCGAGCTCGACCTCGCGCTTTGCAACGACGCCGGCCTCCTGCTCGGCGGCTGGTATCGCGATCCCGACGGTCTTCTGGACCAGATCCTGCTGCATCGCGGCGCGGGTGAGCCGCTGCCGATCCTCGACCGGCTCGACCGCTTCCCGGCGCTGCTGCCGGGCTCGGGCGAGGGCGAGCGCCGGCCGGCCACCGGCTTCGCCGGACTGATCCCGGGCTATGCCGGCGGCGCGCCGGTGCTGCAGCCGCGCTGCGAGCTGCGCCTGAAATCGGGAACCTCGCTGTTCCTGCGGCCGGCGGTCCAGCCGGCTGACGCCACCGGCATCCGGGCCCGCGCGCTGGCTGCGATCCCGCCACAGCATCTGACGGAGAGCATGATCGCGCGCACGCTCGCCCCCATGCTCGCCGCCTGCCAGGCCGATCTGCGGGCGAACCTCCCCGAGCCGCGCCTGACGCGGTTCGGCCCGCCGCCGGCGAGGCCCTCGGTCTCGGTCGTGATCCCGCTCTACAGGGCCTATGAATTCCTGCGCGTGCAGGTCGCGGCCTTCGCCGGCGACGCCGGCTTCACGCAAGCCGCCGAGCTGATCTATGTACTCGACTGTCCCGAGCATGAGGGCGAGGTCGCCCATCTCCTCGGCGGGCTTTTTCGCGCCTATGGGCTGCCGATGCAGCTCGTCACGATGGCGCGCAATGGCGGCTTCTCGGCCGCCTGCAATGCGGGGGCGGCGCAGGCGCGGGCGCAGACGCTGGCGCTGGTCAATTCCGACGTGATCCCGACCGGCGATGGCTGGCTGCCCGGCCTCCTGCGCAAGCTCGACCGGCGAGCCAAGATCGGCATGGTCGGCCCAAAACTGCTTTACCATGACGGCTCGCTGCAGCATGCGGGCCTCTATTTCCAGCGTGACGAAAAAGGCTGCTGGTTCAACCATCATTACTTCAAGGGCATGCCCGGCAATTACGGGCCGGCCAATCGCGAGCGGCCGGTGCCGGGCGTGACCGGTGCCTGCATGGTCATGCCGCGCGCGCTGTTTGCCGAACTCGGCGGCTTCGACGACGCCTATGTGATCGGCGATTACGAGGACAGCGATCTCTGCCTGAAGGTGCGGCGCGCCGGCTTCGAGATCGCCTATGTCCCGTCGGTCGCGCTCTATCATCTCGAACGGCAGTCGATCGCGCGCAGCCAGGATTACATGCGCGGCGCGGCCTCGCAGCACAATGCCTGGCTGCAGACGCAGCGCTGGGACGCCGCGATCGCCGATCTCATGGAGCGGATCGATTCACCCCCCGCACACGCGGCCGAACCCGAGCGGCCGACGCGTCCCATGCTCAGGAGGGCCACGGCGGCATGACGGCAACGCTCGCGCTGAAACCGGTCGCGTTGGTCGAGGACGCTCCGGCGCTGGCCGGGCCGGAACTCGACTGGCTGCTGGCAAACACACAGTCGAACCGCTTTCTGCCGCATCCGCCGCCCGAGAGCATCTATGTCGGCGACGGCGACTACCGTGCGATCGGGGCCGAATTTCTCGGCCATTTCGTCAGGCTCGGCGGCTTGGCGCCGCATGAGCGCGTGCTCGACATCGGCTGCGGCATCGGCCGCATGGCGGTGCCGCTGACGCAGTATCTGGACGAGCAGGGCAGCTATGACGGCGTCGATCCGGTGATGGAGGGCATCCTGTGGTGCGCCCGCACGATCACCCCGGCCTATCCGCGCTTCCGCTTCCAGCGGCTCGACATCGCCCACCCGCTCTACAACCCGCAAGGTTCTCTGCCGGGGACCGAGGTGCGCTTCGGCTTTGCCGAGCACAGCTTCGACTTCATCGCCATGGTCTCGGTCGCGACGCATCTGCCGCCGGACGAGCTCACCGTCTATCTCGCCGAGGCCGCAAGGCTGCTCGCGCCGGGTGGGCGGCTGTTCCTGACGGCGTTCGCGATCGAGGGCCAGCCGACCGGCCATGAGCGGCTCTCCTTCCGGCGCTGGGGCGAAGGGCCGGGCTGGTATGCGATCGAGGAGGCGCCGCTGGCGGCGGCCGGCATCGACGCCGGCTTCCTGCGCGAGGCGACGCAGAAGACCGGGCTCACCGTCGCGAGCCTGCGGCGCGGCCATTGGCGCGGCGTCAACGCCCCGCACTACCAGGATCTGCTGATCGCGACCCAACCGGAGCGCGCCCGATGAGCCGCCGCATCCTCGTCGTCGCGCATAACCACCCCGACCTCCATCCCGGCGGCACCGAGATCTTCGCGCATGATCTCGCCGCGAGCTATCGCGAGCAGGGCTGCGAGGTGATGTTCCTGGGCGCGACCAACCGCATCCACCGGCAGGCCCATCCCGGCACGAGCCTGCAGGCGACGGGAGCGGATGGCGACGTGCTGCTCTGGAGCGGCCATTTCGACCGCTTCCATCTCAGCCAGATCGACCATTACGGCGCGCTGCAGGACTGCGCCGCGCTGCTGAAGGAGTTTCGGCCGGACGTCATCCACATCCACCATCTCGTGCTGATCGGCGCGGAGTTCCTGACGCTGGCGCGGCGCATCCTGCCCGGCGTGGGCATCGTGATGACGCTGCACGACTATTACCCGATCTGCCACCATGACGGGCTGATGCTGCGGCCGACCGACAAGGCGCGCTGCCAGGGCGCCTCGCCATCGGCCTGCCATGGCTGCTTCCCGGAGATCCCCGCCGATCGCTTCCTGCTGCGCGAGCGCTTCGTCAAGACGCATCTCAACGCCGTCGACCGCTTCGTCTCGCCGAGCCGTTTTTTGCGCCAGCGGTACGTTGCTTGGGGGTTGGCGGCCGAGCGCATCGAGGTCATCGCCAATGCGCGCCCGGCCCGAATGCCCGCGCCGCACCGCGCGAGCGACGGACGCCGCGCCAGCTTCGGCTATTTCGGCAATCTCAACCCGTGGAAGGGTGTGCTCGAGCTGCTGGCGGCGGCGCAACACCTCAAGGCGATCGGCGAGAGCGATTTCGAATTGCGCATCCATGGCGGCGCGCCGTTCCAGAGCGAGGCCTTCACCACCGCTTTCGACAAGGCGATGGCGCGAGCCGGCGGTCAGGTCAGCCATTGCGGCCCCTATCGCCTCGACGAATTGCCCGAGCTGATGGAGGCGATCGACTGGGTGGTGATGCCCTCGATCTGGTGGGAGAACGCGCCGCTCGTCATCCAGGAGGCGTTCCAGCATCGCCGCCCGGTCATCGCCAGCGGCATCGGCGGCATGGCCGAGATGGTGCGCGACGGGCAGGACGGGCTGCATTCAAGGCCCGGCGACCCCGCCGCGCTCGCGCGCGTCATGCAGCGGGCGATGAGCGAGGAGGGGCTCTGGCAGCGCCTCGTCGACGGCATCGCGCCGCAGCCCTCGCTTGCCGAATGCGCGCAGGCGCATCTGGCCCTGTTCGACCGCCTGAAATTCGCGGTGGCGGCATGACGATAAGCCCTGAGACCATCGCGATGGCCCCGCCCGCCCCCGCCAAACTCAACGGCCGCGTCGATGCGCTCGACGGCGCCCGCCTGCATGGCTGGATCTGGGACGAGACGCGGCCCGAGGAGCGGCTGATCGTCAGGCTGCTGCGCGAGGGCGTCGTCGTGCAGGAGGCGGTCGCCGACCAGGGCCGCATCGACCTGCGCCGCAACGGCATCGGCGACGGGCGGCACGCTTTTGCGATGGAGCTCGACGACGCGACCGTGGCCGTGCGCGCAAGCCTGAGCGTGATCGGGGTCTCGCCGAGCACGGGAGCCGAACTGGAGCTGCGGCTGCCGCCGCCGGCCGAGCTTGCGGCCGAGGCGGCGATCGCGGTGCCGCTGGCGCGCTTCTTCGACCGCGTCGAGGCGCTGATCGCGCTGAACCGGCGCACGCAGCTCGCCCAGAAGGACATCAACGACAGGCTCGACGCGCTGGCGGCGCGGCTCGACGAGCGGCACGGCGCGGTGGCGAGCGACGGCGCGGCGACGGCGGATCAGGCCGAAGCGATCGGCCAGCGGCTGGCCGAGCTCGACGTCTTCCAGCTCCGTTTCGACGCGACGCTGCGCGGCATCGACGAGCGCCTGACCACGATCCGCAACGAAGCGAAAGCGCCGCTGCGGCAGGTCACGATGATCCTCGGCTTCCTCTCGGGGCTCGCCGCGCTCACCTCCTTCGTCACCCTCGCGATCACGCTGGTGGACCGATGAACGAGGTCGTGATCCCGGACCAGACTCGCCTCGCGCATGCGCCCACCGTCGCGTGGACGCCGCTCGGCGAGAACGCGATCCTGATCATGAGCGCCTGCGACGCGATCCCCGGCAAGGTGCCGGTCGCCGTCGACGGCAATCCGCGCAACCGCGCCGAGACCATGGTGCTGAGCTGGCGCAGGCCGCAGGCCGAGCCCGGCGCGGCGGTCGGCTTCCTCTGCCTCGCGCCGGCCCCCGCCCCAGACCGCGCCGGCTCGGGCGCGCTGCTGCTCGGGCGTCCGGGCCGCCCGCTCAGGCTGATCCTGTCGCCGAAACCTTTGCCGCTGCAGAGCTTTCTCGCGGCGCTCGCCGACGAGGCCGGACAGGCGTTTCCGACCGTGGTCGACGGTTTGCTGGAGGTGCTGCTCGCCGGAAAAGCCAATCCGCGCCGGCTGCGCGCGGTCGGCATGCTCTTGCAATCGGTCGCCAAGCCCGGCGGCTTCGTCGAGGTGATGGGGCCGCTCGACGACGGCGTCTTCCTGCAGGGCTGGAGCGCCAATTTCGCGGCGGGCCAGACGCGGCTGCTGGTCGCCCATGGCGGGCTGTCGCCGGCGACGCTGGAGGCCGGCGTGTTCGAGCGCGACGATCTCGGCGAGGGCGCGCGCGGCTTCTTCGGCATGCTGGAGGGGGTCGCCATCCGCCATCCCGGCGAGATCGAGCGGCTGTTCTTCCGCGGCAATGACGGCTGGCGCGCGCTCGAGGTCTATGAGCGCTATGTGCTGCTGGAGCCGGTCACGGTGCCCGGCCATCTGCGCGACGGGCTGCAGCGGGGAGCCGCGCCGCAAGCCACGCTCGACAGGCTGAAGCGCCTGTCGCAGCGCTTCGACGGGCGCGACACCGTCGCTCTGCTCGACGACCCCGTGCGCGCCGGCATCGACGACGCCACCATCCTCGACGGCACCGGCGTGCTGATCATCGGCTGGCTCTTCGACCCCGACCGCAAGGTCAGCGCCGTGACCCTGCGCAGCGGCGCCCAAGCCTGCGCCATCGACCGGGTCTGGACCCGGGTTTCACGGCCCGACGTCTCCGCCGCCTTCGCCGAGGACCCGCGCTATGGCGCTGCGCTGGCCGGCCGGCGCAACAGCCATGGCTACATCGTTTTCGCGCCGAAGTTCTCTGACCCGAAGCTCACGGCCGAGCCCGGCCAGCCCATCTATCTCGAATTCGAGATCGAGGGCTCCGGCCCCGCCTTCCTGCCGCTGGAACCGGCGCGAGGCCCGGCAAGGCGGACGCTGGAGCGCATCTTCGGCCTGCTCGACCCGCGCTCCTCGACGGCGGCCGCTGTGGTCGAGCGCCAGATCGCGCCGGCCCTGCAGGCGGCCGAGATCGCGCCGCCGCGCGTGGTCGAGACCGTCGATCTCGGCTCTTTCGCGGCGGAAGCGCCGCTCGGCTTGGTGATCGGGCTCGATCACAGGCCGCGCGAACTCTCCTCGCTCTTCGCCATGCTGGCGATCGATGGCGAGGTCCGCCCGCTGCCGATCGTGCTCGCCGCCCCGGCCGAGAGCTTCGACCGCATCGGCGCGGAGGCGCGCCGGCTCGCGCGCTTCTACGGGCTCTCGCTCCGGCTCGCTTTGGTCGACGGCGTCGAGGATGCCTGCGACGCGCTGGAGGCGGGCGTGCGCGCCTGCCGCTTCGAGACCGTCGCGCTTTTGTCGGGCGCGGCGCAAATCCGCGCGCCCGGCTGGCTCGGCCGGCTGGAGCGCGCCTTCCGCGCCCGCAACGGCCAGTGCATCGCCAGCCCGACCTTGCTGTTCGAGGACAACTCGATCCGCTGGGCCGGGGCCTGGCTTGAGGGCGAGGGCGCGGAGCGGCGTATCTGCAACCGCTTCGTCGGCTACCCGCTCGACGCGATCGGCAGCCTCGGACCGGTCGAGGTCGCGGCCGGGGCGATGGAGTGCTGCGTGCTGTCTCGCGCCGCCTTCATCGAGGCCGGCGGTTTTGAGCGCGGCTATTTCACCACGACCGAGAAGGGGCTCGATCTCGGCCTGCGGCTGCGCATGGGCGGCGCGCCTTCGGTCTGGGTGCCCGAGGTCGAGATCTATGTCGTCGACGACGGCGAGCAGGCGCGGCCGCATTTCGGCGCGCTGGCGGCGCTGGCCGACCGCACCAGCTTCGACCGGCGCTGGGCGCTGGCCGTCTCGAACATGAGAGGGTGACGATGCGGGTTCTCGTGGTGTCCCATGCCCATCCGAGCCTGTCGCTCGGCGGCGCCGAAATCGCCTCCTACAACCTGCACAAGGGGTTGCAGGCGAGCGCGGGCGTCGATGCGCATTACCTCGCCAGGATCGGCGCGCCGACGCCGCGCCATGCCGGCACGGCGCTGATGAGCCTGCGCCAGGCCGGCGGCGAACTGCTCTACTACGCCGAGGATTACGACCATTTCCTGCTCTCGAACCGGGCGACCGACGAGATCGAGCGCGATTTTTCGCGCGTGCTGCGCGACCTGAAGCCCGACGTGGTGCATTTCCACCATGTCATCGGGCTCGGGCTCGAATGCCTCTTCGCCGTGCGGGGCACGCTGCCCGACGCGACGATCGTGGTGACGTTCCACGAATATCTCTCGATCTGCCACCATCACGGCCAGATGGTGAAGACCGGCGCGTTCAAGCTCTGCTACCGGGCCTCGCCGACCGACTGCAACGCCTGCTTCCCGGACATCTCGCCGGCGCGCTTCCTGGCGCGCGAGACCTTCGTCAAGGCGATGCTCGGGCTGGCCGACCATTTCATCTCGCCGAGCCGCTTTCTGGCCGAGCGCTACCAGGCCTGGGGGCTCGACGCGGAGCGCTTCTCGGTGATCGAGAACGGGCTCGACGCGGCTCAAGCAGCGCCGCCGCGCTCATTGCCGGAGCCGACCGCACGGCGCTCGCGCTTCGCCTATTTCGGCCAGCTCACGCCCTATAAGGGCGCCGACGTGCTGATCGACGCCGTGACGCGGATTCCGGATTCGGTCTGGGGTGAGGACGCGATCCTGCTGGTCTATGGCGGCAATCTGGAGCGCCAGCCGCAAGCCTATCAGGACAAGTTCGCCGAACTGGTCGCGGCGGCCGGGCGGCGCGTGCGCTTCTGCGGCGCGTTCCAGAACCACGAACTGCCGAACCTGATGCGCTCGGTCGACTGGGTCGTGATGCCTTCGATCTGGTGGGAGAACTCGCCGATCGTGATCCAGGAATGCTTCCATCACGGCCGGCCGATCCTCTCCAGCAATATCGGCGGGATGGCCGAGAAGATTTCCGACGAGGTCAACGGGCTGCATTTCCGCTCAGGCAGCCCCGAGGACCTGGTCGATTGCATGACCCGCGCGCTGAGCGAACCCGATCTCTGGGCGCGCCTGCGCGGCGGCATCACCAAACCGCTGAACCACATCGACTGCGCGGACGCGCATCTCGCGCTCTATCGCCGGCTCATCGGCGCGCGCGGCATGCCGGAACCCGCGAGCCGCATGGCGACGCCGATGATCGCCTGACGCTCGCGGACAGAAAAAGGGAGAGAAGACAATGACCCGCATTCTCGTCATCAGCCCCTCGGGGGAGGTCTACGACCACGACAATGTGCGCTGGTACAGGCATGCTCAGCTCGAGAGCCACATCAACCACTACCACAATATCGGCGACGCCTTCGTCTTCGACTCCTCGCTGAAGCTTTTGAACTTCGAGGCGCTGTCGGAGCTGCCGATCGCCCATGTCGATCCCGCCGCGATCGACGCGATCAACGCGGAATACGACTACGTCTTCCTGCGCGGCTCGAACTATGTCCACGCCCAGATGAACTGGAGCCGGACGGCCGATGTCTTGCGCCGGCTCAAGATACCCGTGATCGCCTTCGGCATCGGCGCGCAGGCCCCGGTCAGCGGCAAGCTGGAGCTCAGCGAGGACACCAGGACCGTGCTGCGGCTGATCGCGGGCTCGACCGCATCGCTGGGCGTGCGCGGCGCGTATTCCGCGCAGGTGCTGAACGATCTCGGCATCAAGAACGTCCGCATCATCGGCTGTCCGACGGCGTTCCGCGCCAACAGGCCAGACCTCGCCATCCGCCTGCCGGCGCTGGACATGGTGAAGCGCGTCGGCGTGACGCTCAGGCGCGAGGTCTCGAAGACCTATGCCCAGGACATCAGACGCTACCTCACCTTCCACCGCGATCTGGTGAAGGCGATGGCCAACCGCTTCGACGTCACGCTGATGGCGCAGGGCGAGATCGAGGAGAAGAAGCTCGCCCTGGGCACGCCCGTGCAGAAGGAAGAGGCGATGGCCGCGCTTCGCCAGAACGAGTGGGCGACGAGCTGGTATCTCGACGAGGCGATGGAAGGCCTCTACCGCACGAGGATGTTCTACTCCGACGTCGTCGCGGAGTATGAGCGGTTGGTGCGCGGGCTCGACCTCGTGCTCGGCTACCGGCTGCACGGCAACCTGATGGCGCTCGCCAACGGCACGCCGTCGATCTACTTCACCTATGACAGCCGCACCGTCGAATTCGCCGAGACGTTCCAGATTCCCAGCGTCGACGTCTTCTCGGGCCGGGATTTCCGGCTGGAGGAGTATTGGGAGCAGGCCCGCTTCGACCGCTTCAACGCGGCCTACGCTCAGGTCTACGGCGCGATGAGCGCCTTTCTCAGCGAGAACAAGGTCGATCACAAGATGGCCGGCGCGGCGGCGTCGCAGGTCGCGGCCGAGCCGGAGCGAAAGGTCGCATGAGCGGCTTTCTTCTCATAAGGCTCGGCGCTAACCGCCTCCTTCCCCCCGCTTGCGGCGGGGAAGGCCGGGATGGGGGGCCGAACGACCGGCTTCGTCGCTGCTCGGCTGGCAGCGCCCGTCCTGCACGCCCCCCCATCCCTAACCCTTCCCCACCGCAAGCGGGGGGAAGGGGACAGGTAGCGGCTCGCCTGACCGGCATCGCCCTCTCGATCGTCATCTCGTCGGTCGCCTTTGCACAAAGCCCCGGCTGGCGGCTCGAGGTCGCTCCCGATGCACGGGAGGAGACCGTCTACGCCTGGTCGCGCGAGCGCTGCGAGGAATGGCATATCCCCGACGCGCCGCTGCGCGCCTTCCGCGACGACAAGGGGCACGTCGTCGCCTTCGCCAGCCACCACCGCAACCGGGCGCTGCTGGGCGAAGGGCTCGACCGGATCGCGACCACCTGCTCGGTCGCCTTCCAGGCGAAGAACAGCCCCGACCCGAGCGAGTTCAGCGATATGAGCTGGATCGCCGCGACCTGGACCGGCAATGGCCGCAACGTCTTCGCGCTGATGCATGACGAATACCATGCCGACCGGCATGCCGGGGCCTGCCGCTTCAAGGAGGGCATGGCCTGCTGGTACAATGTCGTCACGGCGGCGCGCTCGCGCGATGGTGGCCAGAGCTTCACGGTCGACGAGCCGCGCACACTCGTCGCCGCCCCGGCCTTCCGGCAGGATGTCGGTCAGGGCCGGCATCGCGGCTTCTTCAACCCGTCGAACATCGTCCGGCATGGCGACGGCTGGTATGCGCTGATCGCCACCACCGGCGGCGAGGGCCAGAAGGGCGGCGTCTGCCTGTTCCGCTCGACCGATATCGCCGACGCCGGCTCCTGGCGCGCCTTCGACGGCCAGGATTTTTCCGTGCGCGCGGTCGATCCCTATCGCGAGGATGTCAGCGCCGCAAAACCCTGCCAGCCGCTGAAGGTGCTGCCGACCACGGTCGGCTCGCTGACCCGGCATGAGGCGAGCGGGCGCTGGCTCGCGATCTTCCATCTCGGCCCCGATGCGGCGCAGAACATCGCGGGCGGACGCGTCGCCTATAGCTGGTCGGACGACCTGAAGCGCTGGTCGCCGCTGCGGACGCTGATGATCCACCCGACGCTATGGAGCAAGAACTGCGGCGATGCCTTGCGCTACGCCTATGGCGCGCTCGCCGACCCGAACTCGTCATCGCGCAACTTCGAGACGACCGGCGACGAGGCGTTCCTGTTCATGACGCGGATGAAGGTCGCCGACTGCAAGGTCGGCCCCGAGCGCGACCTCGTCCGGCTGAAGATCCGCATCGTGAGGGACACGCCATGAACGCTCCCGTGCTCGAACCTTCGCTCGCCGGCTCGACCGGCCTCGCGCCGAAAATCCTGCGCGCGACCGTCAACGAGGTCGTGGTCTCCGTGGCCCGCGCGCCGGGCGGCGCCTGGCCGGCCCTGACGCTCCGGCTCGACGGACAGGACTACGCCACGATCAACCCCGGCGCGGTCATTGCCCGCGAGGCCACGGTCGCCGAGCTGACGATCCCGCTGCCGCGCCTGGCCCAAGGCGGGCCGCGCCAGGTCTCGGTCCGCGACGTCGCGACCGGCGCCTTCGCCGCCGGCTCCGGCCTGCGGCCGCTCGCGACCGAGACGAAGCTGCGCGCGCTCGTCATCTATCCGGCCGGCGAGGTCTACGAGCACGACAAGGTGCGCTGGTACCGCGCGCCGCTGGAGAAGCTGCTCAGCGACTATTTCAACATCGGCGACATGATCGTCTTCGATTCGACGCTGAAGCTGCTGCGCTACGCCGAGCTCGAGCCGATGAAGATCATGAATCCGAGCGAGGCGGACATCGAGCGCTACGCCAGCGAGTTCGACTATGTCTTCGTGCGCGGCTCGAACTTCATCCATGAGAAGATGGAGTGGTACCGGGCCGTCGAGGTGCTGGGACGCGTGAAGCTGCCGGTCTACGCCATCGGCGTCGGCGCGCAGGCGAGCCAGGCGCGGTCGATCGCGCTGCCCGAAAGCTCGAAGCGGTTCTGGTCGCTGGTCGCCGATCGCTGCGCC
>JAESGM010000504.1_pt1 | contig 27897 bp, 26 predicted proteins | sample 9269721 | NCBI WGS metagenome assembly JAESGM01 (sample SAMN15720920, study PRJNA650825) | algae metagenome | isolation source: Komarekiella atlantica HA4396-MV6 and co-occurring heterotrophs from... | place: USA: Theobald House, Kauai, HI | collected 2009-07-29 | reverse complement strand
GCCGCCTGTGCGGCACTCACACCGCGTTCCCGGATCAGGCGAACCGCCTCGATCTTGAACTCACGCCCAAACCGTCTTCGCTGCATAGGCCACCTCCGGCTTCATGAAACACCCAATCTCGGTGTCCACGAAACCGGCAGCAGGCCAGTCTCGGGTTGGGATTGTGATGGTGACACCTGCACTGCTTCGTCGTCTTGCAGGCGAGGGTATAGCTGACAGGGAATTGTCAGCCCTGCTGGCGCGCGACCAGCTAGTCCCGATCGTGCACGACACGACCTATGAAGCGCTTCGCGAAGTGAGCCCGCTGCTCGGCTCGCGTAGCGGACTAAGTACGGCAGTAGATTCTATGGAAAAAATAGCAGCCAAGCTCGCTGAGCTAGTGGCTCCTTAGCCGTGCAGTCAACTCTCATAAATCAAGACTTATGTGAATTTATCTTGCGCCAACGATCGCAACGGGTTAGCCTTCACATAAGTCATGAACACAATGAACGCCCCTTCCCGCCTCGTTGGCTACGCTCGTGTGAGCACGACCGGACAGACCTTGGAGGCGCAGCTGGAGCAACTGGCAGCGGCCGGATGCGCCCCGATCTACCGGGAGACAGCGTCAGGAGCGAAGGGCGACCGCAAGCAGCTAGGGAAGCTGCTTGGCGAGCTGCAAGCCGGTGACGTGGTGGTCGTGACCCGCATCGATCGCCTGGCCCGTTCGATCTTCGACCTCTTCACGATCGTCCGGCGGATCAGCGAGGCAGGCGCCGCCTTCCGCAGTCTGGCCGAACCCCTGGTCGACACCAACACCAGCACCGGCCGCATGATGCTGGCCGTGTTAGGTGGCATGGCTGACATCGAGCGGGATTTGATCAAGACCCGCACGGCCGAGGGGCGCAGCCGCGCCAAGGCCCGAGGTAAAAGCCTGGGCCGGAAACACAAGCTCACCCCGGCGCAGCGGGCCGAGGCTCTGGAGCGCCGCGAGAATGGCGAGGCCCTGACCGATATCGCCCGCAGCTACGCGGTCAGTCACATGACAATCCGGCGGTTGCGGCCATGAGTAGGAAGCTGGAGGCGTTCCGTCGCAAGGTGGCCGGCATGTCCGTTGACGACAGGATCGAACGAGCGATGGTGCTCTCCGGCCGCGTGCTTGATCACACGCAGTTCGTCATTCACCTGCACGCCAGCAACAGAGAGCTGAACTACTCAGACACTGTGGGGCGCCAGGTTCCCCGGTCTTTTGCCGCACACACGTTCAACCTGCTTCGCGATACGCAACAGCGGTTCGAGCTGCTTCGGCTGACGGCTCTATGGGACGATCCATCTGATAACCGCGAGAGCATCCCGACAATCGTCGAACTGGTTCGAAGCGACGCGGTTCAGGATGAGCTGGCACGTCGTTGCGCTGCGCAATGGCAAGGACAGACCGTCACTTTCGCCAGGGATGAAAATGAAGAACTTACCCCGGAAGTAAGAGCCGAGATCGAAGCCATTGTGCAGCAGTCGGAAGCGAGCTTTGGTGATGAGCAGGCCGAAAAGGGCCGGCGGTCCCTCATGTTAGCAATGAAAGCGTCCGACCAGATGCGGACGTCGCGTAAACTTCGAGCGCTTGTCGATTTCCGGAACAGCTACCTCGCGCACAATCTTGATGCTCTGGCGGCTGTCGTGCAGCCCCAGGATCGGCTTTCTGTCCGGGCGACGAGGACGAAACGGCTCTGAATTGCCTCACGGAACTGGTCCGGATTGATGGTGCGCGGCGCGTAGGGATGTCCGGCATTCCAGGCCCGCTCGAAGACGCGGGCGCACGGGGCCGCGTCGCGTCCTTCATAAGGCGTAATGACCATCCGACGGTCCATTCAGCAAACTGCCAAGCTGGTTAGCCGGTCTAACCCAAAATACGCAATTACACCTAGAGTTTATGGTGCAAGTCAGCGCCAGGCCAATCGAAAGTTGCCCTCGTCTATCTCTCTTGCCATCGATCTGTTCAGCCATTGCCCCAGTGCCGCTGGGATCCGCCACCTACCTCGCGGCTGCCTCACGATCTTGTCGGATGATTCCTCCACGAGGTTGGCTAGGTTCAGGTCGCGCCGGGTCGCGCGGGGAAGGCTGAGCCAATGCTAGTTCGTCTATCTACGACCGCAGATATCGGGTCACTGGCCAAAATAGCGGATGCAACCCAGCTCTTTCCGGGAGAGATGCTCTCAGGAATGATGGAGGATTTCCTGTCGGATAGCTCCAGTCATGACTTATGGTTGACATGCGAGACCAACGGGCAGGCGGAAGGTTTCTGTTACGCAGTCCCTGAAAAGCTGACGGATGGAACGTGGAATATGCTTGCTCTGGCCGTGCATCCTGCCCAGCAGGGCAAGGGTATGGGTAGTGCCATCGTCCGGTTTCTGGAGGCGGCGTTGCTCGCGCGCGGCGAGAGGGTGGTGATCGCCGACACGTCGGGAACGCCTGAGTTCGAACCGACGCGCCAGTTTTATCGCAAGAACGGCTATCATGAAGAAGCGCGCATTCGCGACTTCTGGGCCGCCGGGAATGACAAAGTCGTTTTCTGGAAAGCGCTGAGGCCTACGGCAACAGCGTAGGCCACTCCGACAAGCGCCTCCCAACCTATCCGGCGCCGGCCTGTCAGGTTCGCGGGTCGATAAACCAAGAGGAAGCGGGGCTAGGTGGGTCGCGCAAGCGAAGCGCCGGAGCGTTTTGCCCCAGACTTGCGGGGCGGGGATTATTGTTTTTGCCCACTGGAACCTTGGCCGTATCCGGGGTATTTTCTGTAACAGAAATTCCGGGAGGGTTGGGGCAATGAACAACGGGCAGAGTGCGCGGTTGCAGCGGCGTGGCCGGCCGAAAGGCGAGCCCACCAAGGTGGTCCGCCTGCCCCTCCCCGTCGCCAATCTTGCCCGCCGGATGGCCGAAGGCAGCCTGAAGGCCGGCGACATTAGCGCCTTCCTGGATCTCGAGAGCCGCAAGGCTATGAGCGTGCCGCTGGTGAGTTCCAGCGTAGCGGCGGGCTTCCCCTCCCCGGCCGATGACTACCTGGACCGCCCGCTCGACTTCAACGAGCTGCTGATCGAGAACCCGGCCGCGACCTTCGCCGTCAGGATCGCGGGCGAGAGCATGATCCGCGCCGGCCTCTTCCCCGGCGATATCGCCGTGGTCGACCGATCGCGGACGGCGAGCAACGGCTGCGTGGTGCTGGCCCTGGTCGACGGCGAGTTCACCATCAAGCGCTACCGGCGCCGGGGTGCCACCGTGCTTTGCAGGCCGAGAATCCCAAGTTCAGCGATATCGCCATCACCGAGGGCATGGCCTTCGAGGTCTGGGGCGTGGTCACCAAGGCGATCCGCATGCTCTAGCCATGGTTCAGCCCCTCGCCCTGGTCGACTGCAACAACTTCTACGCGAGTTGCGAGCGGGTGTTTCAGCCGAAGCTGAGGGGTAAGCCGGTCGTCGTTCTGTCGAACAATGACGGGTGCGTCATTGCCCGGAGCAATGAGGCCAAGGCGCTCGGCATCGCCATGGGCGAGTCGTGGCACCTGGTGCGCGAGAAACACCGTAAGGCCGGCGTCATCGTGCGAAGCTCGAACTACACTCTCTATGGCGACATGAGCGCCCGGGTGATGCGCGTGCTCTCGGACTTCACGCCTGACCTGGAGGTCTACTCGATCGACGAGGCTTTCCTTGGGCTCGGCGGGTTCGAGGGACGGCTGGAAGCCCATGCGCGTCTCCTGCGGGAGACCGTGCTCGGCTGGACCGGCATCCCGGTCTCGGTCGGCATTGCGCCGACCAAGACGCTGGCGAAGGTGGCCAACCGCACCGCCAAGAAAACGCCCGAGAGCGGCGGTGTTCTGGTGATGATGGACCAGGCTACCCAGGAGGCAGCGCTGTCGCGCATGGAGTTGACCGACCTGTGGGGGGTCGCCGGCCGCATGGCGGCACGGCTAGAGGCGCTCGGCATCCGCACGCCCTTGGCTTTGCGGGACGCCGATCCCCGCTTCATCCGCGAGCGGCTGAATGTGGTGATGGAGCGGATGGTCCACGAGCTGCGTGGCGTCCCTTGCCTCGATCTCGAGGAGCACTCCCCCGACCGCAAGAGTATCATGGCCTCGCGGAGCTTCGGCCGGCCGGTTGTCGCCTTGCGGGAGATGCAGGAGGCGGTCGCTACCTACGTCGCCAGGGCGGCCGAGAAGATGCGCAGGCAGGAGCTGGCGACTGCCAGCCTCGTCGTCTTCATCCAGACCAACCGGCACAAACCCCAGCTGCCGCAGTACTATGCCGCGCATCCCTTGCAGCTGACCTGTGCGACGGCCGACACCGGGCGCCTGACGCGGGCAGCCATGCATGCCTTGAAGTGCATCTGGCGCGAGGGATTCCGCTACGCCAAGGCCGGCGTGGTGTTCCCGTCGCTCGTCAAGGCGGACGAAGTGCAGGGTAGTCTCTTTGTGATGCCGGATACCGCCGAACGGCAGCGGCTGATGGCCAAGCTCGACGGGCTCAACCGGCGCTACGGGCGCGGCACGATTGCCTATGCGTGGGCGACATCACGGCAGGGTTGGGGCTTACGGTCAGAGAACCGTTCGGCGCGATACACGACGAGCTTCGATGAGCTGCTGAAGGTCTGACCGCTCAGTCATCGAGGAGCATCACGCCGTCAGCCAAAGGACGCTGCAATTCAAGGGCGATCTCGGTCGGTGCATGCAGCCAAGCCTCCTGCTCGCCCTTTGTCGCCAGAATGACCGGCATCGCCTTGGTATGGACCTCGCGCACGACCTCGTTCGGACCGGTCGTCAGGAACGCAAAGAGCAGATGGTCACCAGTCACCGGGTCGCTTTTGGGTCCTCGCACACCCTCCCAGGGCCGCCAGATCCCGGCAAAGGCGCCGATCGGTTGATCCTCTCCTAGGGTGAACCAGCGCTGCACCGTGGGCGCCGTGAAGGTCCATTCGCTGAAGGCCGAGAACGGCACCAGGCATCGTTGCGCAGGCTTGAGCCAGGCCCGCCAGTAGGGGCTTGAGACGTTGCGCACGTTGACTACTGGCCCGTCACCTTTCGGCGGCGGTGGAAAGCCCCAGCGCATGTCGATGAGCTGGCGTTCGCCGTCCTGCATGCGAACGATTGGCGCCAGACGATCCGGGAAGATGTTCGAGGGTGTCTGATTGCTCGCTAACGCAGGCACCGCCTTGAACAAACTGGCGAGTTCAGCCTGGCCGTGGTGGATGCGGTAGTTGGTGCACATCGGCCGGAGTCTGCCACAACAGGTGCCGGGAGGCGAGCGAGGCACTCCGCCCCGCTCCGGTGGTTGCTGCCGTGCTGGCAAGGCGAACCAGCCCAATGCAATAATAAATCGGGATGTAATTGAGAAAAATCTGTTCAGCAAGGGATATCCGGGGAACTCAGTGCAACCCTTTAACAACCGCACCTCTTCAGACATCACTATCGGATGTTAATCTCGAGGCAACCATATTAGTGGCCATCTCGAATCCTCATCTCGTGGCAGGCGAATGATCCCGACGGCGCCCGAGCTTTCATCAACCGATCAGGCTTCGCAGTTTCGCCAAAAAGCACGGAGGACCGTCCGCACCCGCAGTTCCTCGCCTGGCATCGCGAGAACTGCTCTAAGCATTGACGACGACGGGGGTCTGCGGCGCTTTGCACCAGAAGTGCCTATGAACATTTATGTGGTGAGCTCTCAGTCGGCAGCTCGGTACTGCGAGGGCAACGGCAGCCGTAAAATTGTCCTCGCGTCAATGCCGCCTAGCGTCGTCGCTAGATCGAGCGCCGCCACAACGACCTCTTCCGTCTGGAGCACCGTCTCGGTCGGATGCGCACTCCGAAGCGCCCGCCCCCACACTGCTGCGAGCCGATCCGAAAAGGTCTGCTGGTCGACGCATGCTTGCACCCTAATCGCCGTCAGGACATCGACGACCCCCGTCGCCCGGATTGGAAGAACGGCAGGCATAAGATGCATAAACCGCGCGAGCCGAAGCCTTTCGATCCCCGCTGCAGGGGCGACTACAACGTGATCCGCCAGGAGCGGCGTGAGGTCGATAGCGACGTCGATGGGCGATACGTTCGAGCTGATTACCCGAGAGTGGTTCGTTTTTAGCCCGGCATCGTGGACGTCACTGCCTTGAGGTGGTCTGGCAGCCACGGACCTGTGCACGAGTGCACCGTCTCGGCTCGACATCCAGGCGATCTCGACTGGAACTTCGTTGATCTCGCCTCGGCCAGAAGCTTCTTCAGCCGCGCGTTCTCATCTTCCAGCACCTTCAGCTTGCGCGCCTGTCGGCCGCGGACAGCGTGATCTTCGTCTGCGACGTGGCGACGTTCGACAGGTTGGTCTGGATGTTGACGGCGGCCGGAGCCGTGGCGTCCGTCTGCATCAGCGTGCTGCCGTTGAAGCCTGAGTCGTAGGCGAGCTGCTGCGCCGCCTGGAGCAGCTGGGCGACCTGCGTGCCGTAATCGTTGCGGGCCGTGTCGGTGGCTCCGAGATTGGCGGCGGCGCGGGCGAGAGACTGCGCGGACTCGACCATCTTGCGGATGCTGTCGTAGGCCGCGACCGCCTTGTTCACGATGCGCAGGCCGTTGTCCATGCCGTCGAGCAGGGCGTTAACGTCGCGCGCTTCCTTCTTGAAGTTCGCGTCCGCGAAGTAGGCGCGAGCGTTGTCGATCGCAGAGTTGACCTTCTTGCCGGTGGCGAGGCGCTTGTTGGCCGTATCGATGGAGCTCTGGATGTCGCCCATCGAATAGACGGCGTTGCGCATGCCCTGGGAGAGAGAGATAGACATGGGTGAACCTCCTGGTTCGGTCGGTTGGTCCTTTCTGGACCGCCGGAGCGTTTTGCCCCAGCTTGCGGAGAGGAAAATGACCTTGCGTCAGGTAACTTAGAGTCAACAGGCTTGGTTACATGCGAGGTAGGCCTACCGCCGACCTAATATTAAGGATTAAGGCGCAGTTAAATGTGCTGTCAGAATTGACGATAAAGGGCACTGTCAGAGAAAAATGAGGTTCTCGGGAAGCGCACTTAGAAGTTGCGAGGAACGACCCCCCTCACCTCAGCGGCTCTGAGCGCAAAAAATGTGATAGAAACAAGCCAAATACGGTCAGGGCGCGCACCGCGTGAATTTAGCGACGCTTACGGGTTACGCCGCCGGACCGTCATGTAACTGGAGGCGTAGCTCCAGGCGATATCAGGCCTTTACCATTCGCGCGTCCCTCCAGGGTTTCAGCCTCCCTATGCAGCGGTGTGCTTGGGCTCGCGTTTGCGCCCTAGGCTTGAGCCACGGACCTTGGCCCGGCTGCGCAAGTTTTAATCAGATTCCACTTGATATCCACCATCCGCCGAAGCGGCCATTAGACCAAGCCTCATGAGCAGCCGGACTGGCCAACAGCGTCAGAAGTCGATCATTAACCCCGGTTCCGCCTTGCGCTTGGAGGTTGACCCTGTCGGCAAAAGTCGGCTCCGCAGGGGTAGCCGGCTCTACTCCGAACACTTTCGCCGAGGCATGCCCCCGCGCTCCACGCCGGCATCGACGAGAAGTGGTTGGTGAGGGTTATTATCGGCCTTGCAGACGGGCGGTCTGCTTCGCCGACCTGCCGCGACCTCACGAGGGCGGGTCACATAAAATGCTTGCCCAGACCCTGCGTAACCTCGAGCGGGACAGGGTGCCAGTCGGTCGCCGCGGCCCTGAGGCATGGGCCGAGGCGAATTTGCATCCCGTCTAGGCGAGCCGCGCGATACCGCACTCAGCCCTTGAGCGCCCGCGAAAGGCCGAGCTGAAGCAGGGGCGGCATTCGGAAGTCGGGGAAGGCCCGGGTCATCTCTTCGACGATAGCCTTCGCTTCGATCTCCTTGGGTCGACTAGTCCGAACGACTGCAACTCAAGGGGCAAAGGCGATCTGCGCCTCCGTGAACTTCGATTTCTTCATCCCTGTCACCGTCTCCGGCCCACGCTTCAAAACTGGAATTTTCCAACTTTCGGCGATCCGGGATACAGGAAGTAGGTCAACGAGTTTCTCACTTGGGCGCTCGCTTCCTATTCTCGCTGGCACCGTCGAGGGTTGCAACTACGCCATGATCGGCATGCCCTTCAGGCGAACCAAGCCCCCCGTGGCCTTCAGACGCTCGTTTCCATCCGCACCAGCCGTCCGCCATCTAATATTGGGCTCGCCTACCGTGCGCCGCGACGCCAGTTCTTCGCGATGACCGCGCCGATGATGAGCATGAAGGCGGCTAGGCGTAGGAGGTAGAACCAGGTCTGTTCCTCACGCGGCACATCCGATAGCGCTACGAGTGCCTGGTTGAGCGCGAGAAGCCAGAAAGCCGCCGCGAAGGCAGCGAAGAGGCCATCGCGCGTGCGCGTCCAGAAGCGCAGGAAAAACAGGCCCGCCACGGCATAGCCCATCGTGATAAGGCCCCAGACGAAGTCGCTCATGCCGGTTCCCATCAGTCAACGTCCCAGATGAAGCCAATCAGGAGCACCACGATCGCCCCCAGCGACGCGAAGTGCCGATAGGGCAGCAGGTTGACCTCCGGCAGGAGGACCACATCCACGAACAGGAGGAGGTTGTTCACCATCAGCAACGTGAAGCACAGCGCCGTCCACAGCAGCAGGCGCGTGCGGCTTGCGAGGTAGCTGCGAATGAGCAGCCCTGCACAGCCCGCGCTCGTCAGGAAGCAGAGCATATAGACGAAGGCCTGCGCCCCCGAAGTCATCATGGGTCTTTCCTCAGTCTGAAAGCATCGGCAAGGGTCCGCAGCGGCTCGTTGGGCGCGCCGAGGATCGCGCGTCGCACAGCATTCGGCGTCACGTTGTAGGCATGCTCGACCTCGTCCGCGAGGCCACGCAGATCAGGGGAGGCGGGGCTGTAGCGGGCACGACCGTCGGCATCCCCGATTGTCAGGCCAGCTGTCTGGAGGTGAGCCAAGCTATGGGTAATGACCGGGATGCTGCTGCGCAGCTCGCGGACCAGTTCTTCCCCGTCGAACGCACGATCCTCGTTGCGCTTCAGGAACAGGAGGAGTTCGAGGGCCCAGACCGACTTGAAGGAGCTCTGGATAAACTCCTGCAGTCCCTTCTCCATTCTTCCGCTGCCTCGGCTAGGGCTCAAACCCGATCCACGATGCGCCCGGCGGGGCAGTACCGGACCGGACCAGGAAGCTCAAGCGCCAATCGGGTCGCCTGAACTAGCGCTGACCTGCCGGACGGATCGCATGGGTGCGAGGTCGGAGGAGGCCCCTTTCCCGGAGAGGACGGCCTGTGACGATCGGTTTGCCTGCGCCGCGCCGAGACCTTGTCAGTGGAGCTGGGTCGCGCATCGCTCCGGGTGGCCGGCGGCCTGGCAAGACCAATCTAACCTACCTCACAGGTTGTTCGCCGAAAACCCGGTCCCGACCTCAGAGCGCGGAGGCGAGCATCTGACTGCCGAAGCAGATGCCGAGCATCGGCACATCGAGCTCCGCCAGCCTCCGCAGCCACGCATGCTGGCGGTTGATCCGATATCTTCGTACGCGCCATGCTGTGAGCCCGAGACGAACAGGTCTGGTCGGGGGGCAAGGTCGGCCGGCTCCTCACCATCGTAGGCCCAGATGAAATCGACATCGAAACCGGCCCAAGCGAAGCGCCTCTCGAACCTGCTCACCGTCTCTCGCTTCGATCCGTTCCGCTGATAAAGCAACCGCATCGAGACACTCCGCCCGCCGGCTGGGAAGGAGCCTTCCTTGTTTCTGCTCTGGGTGCGAAGGCGCCAGGCAAGGCACCGTGGGCTGCTGCCGAAACCGCAGACAGAACGATTGGCGCGGGCCAGACTTAGTAGATTGGCCTCGAAGCCGGCGGCTACCGGCTAGGTGTGGCTGCTCGGTTTCTCTTGCAGCAATAACCGCTTAGGGGCGCCTCTGCAAAGTCGCTGCGGGGCCCAAAGCTGGCGATCACCCCAGCGAAAAAAAGTTCCACTGACAGATAGCTGTGTAGCGCGACAATCTGGATAGGCGTTCTCATCTTGATTGTCGCGGCGCATCGCACGGCCGCAAGGGAAGGCTCCTGCGTAGGCCATCGGCCCCATCGCGCGCCGAGCAGACCACTGAGGTCCACGTCGCCACCGACGTTCTCGGGCGGCCAGCCGTGGCCCACCTTACGCCGGGCAACGCCTCTTACATTGAGACCGCGCCTAAGATGCTAGCCACCGCACCCGGGCGCTTCAAGCGCTTTCTCGCTGATCGGGGCTATAATGCCAACCACCTACGGGAAGATCTCAAGGAAGCTCGCAACACGCCGGTTATCCCCGGCACCTGCTCACGCAAATCGTCCGATCCGGCATGACGAGCGGCGTTACCGGGACCGCTGGCGCGTCGAGGCTGTGTTCTGTCGGCACAAGGACTTTTGGCGTGTGGCGATCCGCTACGACAAGCTTGCGGTCAACTACGCCTCGGCCGTGGCTCTCGCCGTCGTTGCATTCTGGTGTTGAGCGTAAAATCTGGAACGGTACATGCAATGAGGTCATGATCGACCCGGCAGCGAATGGGCTATGGATGCCTTTGGTCTCATGAGCCACCGTCGGGCGACGATCAGGACGGCGTTGCAGATTATCAGCCCCAAGGCTGCGGGCACGAGGTGATAGAGCGCGCCCTCGAGAGTAAAGAACGCGAAGCTCCAAGCCACCTTTGTGAGCACGATCACGTTCACGACTGCGATTCCCCACATGAAAGACCGCTTCCAGAAGGCTGTCGCAAGCGCAATGAAAGTTGCTGGGATGAGAAGGGCGACTACAATCTTCCACCACGTCCAGTCACTGAGGAGATAGTCCCGCTCGGCGGCGAGCAACTCCAGCGCCATTGGCGAGGGAACGTCCGGCGCAGGGAACCAGAACATGCTGGTGGCTAAGGCAAGGAGTGTGAGCCCGATGCCGGCGAGACTGCGCCGCCATGAGAACCAGCAGAATGGGATTAGGAAGAGCGGGCGGATATACCAACTCCACTCGTTGTGGTGGCGTGCCCACGCCCACGCGGCAAAATCATTTAGAACGTCCATGCCTCACCATCGATCCAGACGATCATCGGCTCGCCGTGAGGCGAGTCAATGACACAACTGTCCGGTGAAACCTGGAGTTGAAGCAGAGCGTGATATCCAAGTCCCGCAAAGAATGAGTTTTCACCGCACGCGACGGCCTAACCGCGAGCCAAGGCAACAATCGCCAAAGCCCAGGCACGGTGACCTGCCACTAAGATGTCATCCAGCAGCGATTAGAGCCTCGGCGTGTTTTGCGCCTTCTGGCGTGGTGGGAGCAACGTGCGATCGGCGCAGCTGGTCGGGATTGCGCAATCGACCGTCCGTTGCGGTGAAGTTGGCGGTATAGGCCGCCGGCGTAAGGTATCCGAGCGCCGAATGCGCGCGCGGTGTTGAAGTCGAGGACTCAGGCCGCGATCTTGGCGCGGGCGTCGTCGAGATCGAAGAACAGCTTCTCGTTGAGATGGGGTAATCGGAGCTTGAGCAGAAGTTCCGAACCAATCGATGCTATGGCTGTTTGCGGCATGGAGAGGTGCGTGCGTTCGCGAGAACAGATGGCCGCTTTGGGGCACCTCGCGGCCTCAACCGCGGGCAGCATGAACAACAGCAGCTAAAGGGCGCGATGCGGCTGCCCGGCCATTAAGCCTCACATGTAGTGATGGATGTATGCCAAGCCAGTGGATGATACTCTGGCACAGATGCGGCGCTCTTGCCTTGAGGAGGGTGCCATGCAGATCGAACACACAGTACGCTCGCCGCGCCGCCCGTGGAACATCGGCCGGATGGTCGGTGCCAAGCCGCCTTTGAAGCCCAAGCACATGTGGTCGATCAGGGCCCTGCTGCGCGCTGATGGGAAATTGCGAGACCTCGCCATGCTCAACCTTGCCGTGGACAGCAAGCTGCGCGGCTGCGATCTGATGCGGCTCAAGATCACCGACCTCGTCGTGGCCGGGCACGTGAAGTCGCGAGCGACCATCGTGCAGAAGAAGACTGGCACGCCCGTCCCTTTCGAACTCACCGAGGCAACGCGCGAGAGCGTGCTCGCCTGTGCCAAGCGACACATGCCCAAGGAAGGGCCGTGGCTGTTCCCGAGCCGGTCCCATGCCGGCCGACACATGACGACGCGCCAGTATGCCCGACTGGTCGATCAATGGATCGCCATCATCGGCCTCAATCCCGCTGACTATGGCACGCACAGCCTCAGGCGGACCAAGGTGGCTCTGGTTTATCGCCGCACCGGCAACATCCGCGCCTGCCAGTTGCTGCTCGGGCACACGAAGCTGGAAAGCACGGTTCGTTACCTCGGCGTTGATGTCGATGACGCCCTCAGCATGTCGGAGCAAACCGAGATCTGATGACTCCGCGCCGGCAGCAGGCACGTGCTGCCGGCGTTGGGGCCCAAAGCGGTCATTGCGCACCTGACTTCTGCACCAGGGAAGCACCATGGGTTCAGACGGTGGTGGGCGGTGCAAAAATCTTGAATTATGCATCAAGGGCCTCGATCAGGCTTTCCACCCGACCAAAAAGCCCGACACCAAGAGTTCGGCATTCACCCTCGGAATAAACGAAGGCTGTGCGCGATCCAGGAGTCGGCGCATCAGCACCGGGCTGAGCAGATCAAGCATCAAAAGCGGTGGAGGCCCTGACCGCAAGCCCCCTGCAGATTGGTGTTGCATGATCACGCTTGCAACGCCTTGCATCGCCTGAAGTGGAATTGGCGAAAGGGCTGCGAGTGTTTCGTCTCGCGGCGCATTGACGAGGAAATCGAGAATGATCTCGCCGTTCCTGTCAAGCAATGCGCTGTAGGCCTCGACGATGCGCATTAGGTCCGATCGGATGTCGCCGGTAAAGACGATACCGTCGCTGCCAAATCGCACAGCTTCGGATGCGAGCGCTGCTTTGAATAGCGCCGCCTTATCACCAAACCGGCGAAACAGCGTGATCTCGCCGATGCCGGCGCGCACAGCTATCTTGCGGGTCGTCGCGTTGCGATAGCCCTCCTCGCGCCAGACGGCGAGAGTCGCTTCCATAATCCTCATTTCATCGATCGGAGCAGGCATAGCCCGATACTACTCCTTTCGGCCAGTCGTTGACAGCGTACACTAACAACTCTATTGTTAGCATTGACTGTCAATGGAGAGATCATCATGCTGCCACATCGCGAGGTCCTCATTATTGGCGCGGGACCCACCGGCCTCGCAACGGCGCTGTTTCTCACGCAAAAGGGTTGTAGGCCCAGGATTATCGACCGGAATGCCTGCCCTTCGCCCTATTCCAAAGCGTTTGGCGTCAATGCGCGATCGCTGGAATTGCTGGAAGCCACAGGCGTGACCGCGCGTTTTCTCCGACATGGTCGTCGCATGACGAACCTCAATCTCCATGACCACGACCGCATTCTCGCCCAGCTTCGCCTTGGCGAGGTTCAGCACCGGTACGCCTTCATGTGCGTGCAGAGCCAGGAAGCGTCGGAACGGATGTTGCGCGAGGCGTTGGCAGAGCGCGGGATCGAGGTCGAATGGGGTTCGGCTGTCGAACATATTCATGACGGTGACGGACGACCCGTCGTCGAGATCCGCACCGCGACCGGTTCTTCGACCGTGAATCCGGATATCGTGCTGGGGGCCGATGGAGCAAGTAGCAGCGTTCGAAAAGCGTTGGGCATATCCTTCGAGGGCGTGAAGTACGATGAGCCCTGGAAACTTTATGACATCGAACTGACAGGGCCGCTGGACCCCGACGACGGCCATATCTTCTTGCTCGATGACGGCGGGATGTTCGTCGTGCGCCATGAAAGCAACATCTGGCGCGTACTGGGCAATGCGCCTGACCTGCTCAATCGCCTGCCTGTCGGCACGCAGCTTGGAAAAGTGCATTGGGAATCGGAATTCGCCATTTCAAATCGTGTCGCCGGGCGCTTCTCTAAAGGCGCTATCTATCTGGCCGGGGACTCCGCGCACGTCCATGCGGGGATCGGTGCGCGTGGGATGAATCTCGGCATCGAAGATGCTTTTGTTTTCGCTGAGCTGTATCACCGTGGTGAACTCGACCGCTATGACGCCTTGCGGCGACCTGTCATCCACAATGTGGTTGGCCAGATCCAGCGGGCGATGGCGGTGCCGCGAGCCCACACTATCCCTGGGCGTATCGTCCGGACATTTCCGCGCCTGGTTCAAGCCTTGGTGCCGTTAGTCCGGTCGCGAGTCCAGCCATGGATTTTAGGGCTGGACCACGAAATCGGAATCACCGCCTAAGCCGCCTGCTTAAACTCGAGACCAGCAAAGGCGCACCACCCTGTATGATCGACCTCCAACACAATTCTTGATTTATGCGCTGACTGGATACCGTGGGGCAGCTCCGCTATATCCAAGTGTGCACGGTAAAGGGAACACTGAAGCCGCTGGCATTGGGTCCAACCGAGCAGTTTGTGCGTTCGTTGTATACCGAGATTGCGATCGTCCTTGTTCTGACCGTCATCAACGGTCTTCTCGCCATGTCCGAGCTCGCGATAGTTTCATCCCGGCCCGCCAGGCTTAAGGTGCTGGTCGAACAGCGGGTCTCCGGTGCGCGTCGGGCGCTGGCACTGGGCGAAAACCCGGGCCGCTTCCTGTCGACGGTTCAGATCGGCATCACTCTCGTCGGCGTGCTGTCTGGCGCCTTCTCGGGCGCCACGCTTGGTGCCCGCCTGTAGGGCTGGCTTATGCAGCAGGGCCTTTCACAGAATGTCGCGGAAGGGCTGGGCGTCGGCTCGGTCGTGGTCGCCATCACCTACCTTTCCCTGATTATTGGCGAGCTTGTCCCCAAGCAGCTGGCGCTGGCGGACCCCGAGCGGGTGGCATGCCGCGTCGCACCGGCCATGATCGTCCTGTCCAAGGTGTCTTACCCGCTCGTCTGGCTGCTCGACGCCTCCGGCAATGCCGTGCTCCAGCTGCTTGGCCGCAAGGGCAAGACCGGCGACGGCGTCAGCGACGAGGAGGTCCGCACTATCATCGCTGAGGCGGAAAGCGCTGGCGTTCTTGAGACCGAAGAGAAGAACATGATCGGCGGCGTGATGCGCCTCGCCGACCGCACGGCCAAGGCGCTGATGACGCCGCGCGGCGACGTCGAGCTGATCGCGCTGGACGATAGTCCGGCCAAGCTGCGGCGTATCATCGAGGATACCCGCCGGTCGCGCCTGCCGGTCAGCACGGACCATGCGGACGAGATCATCGGCGTCGTGTTCGTCAAGGACGTCATGGCGGCGCTCGTCAAAGGGGACGCCGTCGACCTGCGGGCCCTCGTGCACCAGGCACCGATCGTCACCGACAATGCACGCGCGCTCGATGTGCTGAAATCCCTGCGCACCTCAGTCGTGCATATGGCGCTCGTTTTTGATGAGTACGGGCACTTCGAGGGGATTGTCACGGCGGGCGATATCCTCGAGGCGATCGCCGGAGAATTCGTGGAGGAAGGCGATCCCGAGCCCGCATTCACGGCGCGGGATGATGGTTCCTGGCTTGTCGCAGGCTGGATGCCGATCGACGAGTTTGCCGACAAGCTCGGCGGTCCAATTGACCGCGAGGCCGATTATGAAACCGTGGCGGGCCTGGCGCTCTACACGCTCAACCGACTGCCTGACGTTGGCGAACGGTTCTCGTTTCGTGGCTGGGACTTTGAGATCGTTGACCTGGATGGCAGACGGATAGACAAGCTGATCGCCAAGCGATCGAATTGAGGGCGGGCGCCAAACCGGTGCATAATTGTTGAATTGTGCGGCGTGCACGGTCGTTCCGAGCCGCCCTTCGCGGTGCCGACCCTGCATGATAGCTTGCGCCTATGGCTCGTGTTGTCATCATCGGAAACGCTGGTGGAGGTAAATCCACGCTCGCGAGGAAGCTCGCTGAGCAAAGTGGACTGCGTCACGTCGAGATTGACCGCCTGCTCTGGCAACCAGGCTGGAGGCTAACGCCCACTGACACCTACAATTGCCAGCATGACGAGATTATTGAGAGCGACGATTGGATCATAGACGGACTTGGTCAGCAGGCCTCAATACCGCGGCGCATCGCCCGAGCATCGGCAATCGTGCTGATCGATATGCCATTGTGGATGCACTTCTGGTTGGCAGCGGATCGACAGATCGCATGGGCGAGAGGCGACCTGAAGGATGCACCGGGTGGAATAGCGGAGATGCCGCCCACAAGGGCGCTCTTCCAAAGCATATGGGACGTTGACCAGGCTTGGATGCCTGCAATTCGGATGCTCTGCACTGACAGCGAGAAGCGCGGCAAGCCCGTTGTGAGGGTCGCTAGCGTCGACGAGCTCGCGAGCTTCGACAGCACTCGATTGGTGCAAAAAGCTTGATTCACGTACCAACCGGCATTTCCGCTTTCAGGCAAGTTCGGCTGACGATCGCGTCGTAGCAATGCCCGCTTCGGGGCGCGGAGCTTCCGTTGAATGGACGCCGATTGCTGGAGTCTGCAGTCATAGCTCGGCGCTCGCTCATGGGTCGCCTTGTGGGCCCCATCGAGAAAAGCTCTTTCGGTGCCCGGCACGACGATCGCTTATCGTTCTGTGCGCCCTTAGGCCGCCGTTGGTAATAGGCTCGAAGCCTCACATTTCGGCGAGATAGGCCGGGCCCATTTGGAAATTGGTCCGAACTGCAAGCAAGTTGCCGGACAGCGGTTCCCCCGCGAGCGCGGCCGTCGGGAGAAACCTGCGTTGCGACGTCACGAAAAGAGTGCGGCCATCGCTACCGCCCAGCATCGGCATCGTCGGGCGGGAGATGGGCAGGTCAACGATCAGGTCAAGCGATCCGTCCGGGAGTCGGCGCTCGATGCGGCTGCCGCCTACGACCGCGATCCACACCCCGCCCTCGGCATCGACGCAGACGCCATCTGGGTGCTCGCCGTTGCCATATTGGACGAAGGGCCGGCTGCGGCCTCGCTCGCCGGTCGTGAGATCGTAATCGGCGATCTCGACCGTTGCGGTCCTGCTGTCGGAGAACAGCATCGCGCTGCCGTCGGGCATGTAGGCGATGGCGTTGGGGATGCGGACCTCTTGGCGTTCGGTATGGAGCTCCCGGTCGGGGGCGAAGCGATACAGCGCCCCGACAGGGGCACCGTTTCCCGTCTTGTCCATTGTGCCGAACCAGAGCCTGCCCCGGCCATCCGGCTTGCCGTCGTTCAGCCGGTTGCCAGGTTTGTCGTCCTCGACGGAGACCAGCCGGTCTCCGACGCCCGAGGTGGGATCGAAGGCGTAGATGCCATCCTCGAGCCCGAGCGCGAGGCCGCCGCCAGTGCGGCCGACGACGAAGCCCGGCATGAGCGGCAGGCGATGCTCCGTGCGTTCGCCCGTCGTCGGCGCAAAGCCGAGCAGCCGCTGTCCCTGGATGTCGATCCACCAGAGCACGCCCCGCGCAGAATCCCAGAAGGGGGACTCGCCGGTCAGCGCCTGGGCCATATGCACCGGCAGAACGGCGGTGGCGGGGATAATCTCACGCGGGCTCATGCCAAGGCTCCTGCGCCATAGAGGGGCGAAGCGATGCCCAGAGGGCGCAGCTGGACCGCGAACACCTGACCGGCCGCTGGCGCGTCCGCTGTCATGCCTGGCGGCATGCGGATGTACGTGCTCGTGATGTAGAGAGTGTCGAGCGCCGGCCCTCCGAAGGCGCAGCTCGTAGGCATGGGAACTGGCAGCGGAATGGTCGCAAGGAGCCGACCGTCCGGATCATGGCGGCGGACGCTCCAGCCGCCGAGCCAAGTCGTCCAGAGGCAGCCCTCGCGATCCATGGCGATCCCGTTGGGCCGCCCGCCGGCAGGGTCAGTCTTGAGGAAGATGCGCTCCTCGCCAAGGTCGCCGCTCGCCGGATCGACCTCGATGGTGCGTATGCCAGGGAGGCTCGCATCGGCGATGTAAAGCCGCCGTCCATCCTCGGAGAAGACGGGGTTCTTCGGCATGCCGACCGCGACGCGGTGCCGACGAGCGCCGTCGCTGGCGGATAGGCTCCAGAGCGCCCCCCGGCCGACGCTGTGATCGAGCGCCATGGTCGCCGCCCAGACGCGGCCCGACGGGTCCACCCCAGCCGAATTGAACCGATTGTCCGGCTTGTCGGCTTCAGGATCGAAGAGGCGCGTGCAGCGTCCGGAGTCGGGATCGATGACGCTGAAGCCTCCCTGCCCGCAGGAGATGAGCCGGCCCTGGCCGTCGAGAGCAAGCCCTGCGGTCACGGCCGGAAGTTCGACGCGCCCCGCCTCCCGCTTTGCCGGATCCCACCAGCGCAGAGCTGGCGCAAGAACATCGACCCAGAAGAGCCGCTGGCGCGCCTGGTCCCACAGCGGGTTCTCGCCGACGAAGTCGCGGCCAGTCGGCAGGGCTTCGACGCGTGGATCGGCCGGCGCCTCCGGACGCTGCACGACGAACGGTGTCTCCGGACCTATGCCGATTTGCCGCGAGGCCCGCCGCGCTCCATCCGCCAGCAGTCGCCCGGTTTCGTGGAGTTCCTCCAGCGACGCGGAGGCGCTTTCAAACAAGCAAGTCATCGCGGCGACAGGGAAGCCGTCGTCGTCCAGCAACGCCGCCGCTGCCGATGGCCGTGCGCTCGCCGGTTCGGCGAGGAACACGGCGTAGCCCAGCGCTTTGCCGATATCGATCTCGGCCATCGTGCGCGCCTCGGGCGGCTCGCCGCTTGCTGCGGCTGTGATGCGCTCGATCGCCTGATCGCGCGGCAAGGCGGCGAGCATCGCCCGGCCTGCGGCGCTGCCGAGCAGCGGCAGGCGCGGCCAGAGGCGTACGAGCCGACCATAAGAAGGGTCCGCATCCTCGAAATCGAGCACGAAGACTTCGTTGCGGTCGAGCACCATCAGGCAGATCGTCCGCTTTAGCAGGCGCGCGAGCCGCGCCATCTCCGGCTTGGCGGCCCGGATGATCTCGCTGCGGTCCAAGGTTCGCCGGGAGAGCTCCAGCACCCGCGTGCCCACCTCGTAGCGCCTCTTGCGGGGGTCGTAGCGCACGAGGTTGCGGCTCGCGAGGGCAGCCAGCAGGCGATGAAGGGAAGCGCGCGGCATCGAGACCGCTTTCTCGATGTCGCCGAAGCGGACCGGACCGGAGGCCGATCCGATCACCAGTAGGATGTCGAGCCCCTTCAACAGGGCCTGGGCGCCAGGCACGTCCTCGCGCTCTTCGGTTTCGCCTTGCGTCTTCTGTCGGGGCTGTCCTCGCATATCTATCACATTGCAAATTCAAGGATTGACAGCAAGCAGCAATGTCTCAACATATGAGACATGAACAAGGAACGCGCCAATGAGCGCTGGGGAAATATCCGTCGATATCGCGGCTATCGAGGCCAGCACCGTAGAGGTCTCGGCCAAGACGACCTGGATCTTCTTGCGCATCCGTTTGAACGACGGGACCGAAGGCTATGGCGAGGCCACGCGGTTCGGGGCCGAGGAAGGCGTGCTGGCCGAAATCGCGCTGGCGCGCTCGATGCTGGTCGGCAAGGCGCTCGCGATCCCCGGTGGCGCGCTGGCGGCCTTGCGCATGGCCCATGCATCGGACGCGAGGAACGCCGTGACGCACGGCATCGAGCAGGCGCTGGCGGACGCCATGGCGCGGCGGGCCGGCCTGCCGCTGGGGCGGATGCTGGGCGGCGACTACCGTTCGTCCGTCATGGCCTACGCCAATATCAACCGCGGCACGCTGGACCGCAGCCCTGCCGGCTTTGCGGCGCGCGCCGGATCGATCGTCGCCGATCACGGCTATGGCGCGGTCAAGATCGCGCCATTCGACGGGCTGGACTGGCGACGGACCGATGCGGGCGAAGGCCGGCGCCTCCTGAAGGCGGGCATCGAGCGCATTCTCGCGACGCGCGATGCGATCGGCTCCGGAACGCTGCTCATGGTGGATTGCCATTGGCGCCTGTCGCCGTTGATGGCGCATGAGGTGCTGCGCGCCACCGCGGCCGCCAGCCTCTTCTGGCTGGAGGATGCGCTCGACGAGAGCGGCTTCCTCGATGCCGACCTGCACGGCCTGCGCTCCGCCGCCAATGCGATCGGGACACGGATCGCCGGCGGCGAGAAGATCGGCACGTTGGCCGACATGCGCGACCTACTCGCCCGCGGCGGCGCCGATGTCGTCCTGCCGGACCTCCGGGTCACCGGCATCCGGGCCGGCATGGCGATGCTCGACCTCGCCGCGGCCAGCGGCGCCGAGGTCAGCATCCACAATCCGGTCGGCCCCGTGCTGGACGCCGTGTCGCTCCAGGTGGCGGCGGCATTGCCGAGCTTCCTGATCCTCGAGGGACAGGTCGGCGAGTCGCCCCGCTTCGACGAGATTGCCGGCGGACGCCAGCCGCTCGCCGACGGCAGGCGTCCCGTCACGCAGATGCCGGGCATCGGTCTGTCGCCCAAGCTCACCTTCACGGCGGGTATCGCCCCACCGCAACGCGCCGCCAGCTTCGCCGGAATGGCGGGCGCGGGACCAGACGGATGACCATGAAGCAGCGATTGATAGAGGTCGACCTGTCGGGACTGACCGCCTTCGTCACGGGCGGCAGCCGCGGCATCGCCGCCGCCCTCGTGCAGGCGCTGGCCGCGAGCGGAGCCGATGTCGCCTTCAGCTATGCGGCAGCGGCCGATCAGGCCGCAGGCAAGCCCGACGCGGCCCCAGCGCTGTGCCGGACCATCGCCGCGGCTGGCGGTCGCGCGCAGGCTTTCGAGTCCGACCTCACGCAACCGGGCGCGGCCGAGCCCGCCGCGCGCGAGGCCGAGCGCCGCCTGGGCCGCGTCGACATCCTCGTGCTCAGCGCCTCGGTGCAGGTGCACAAGCCCTTCGTCACCATGCCGGCGGCGGATGTGGCCCGACAGCTGCAGATCAACCTCACTGCTAATATCGAGACGCTCCAGTTCCTGCTGCCCGGCATGCGCGAGCGCCGCTTCGGGCGCGTCATCACGATCGGCAGCGTGCAGGAAAGCGCCCCTTCGACCGAGATGCCGATTTACGCGATGAGCAAGGGCGCGCTCGAAAATCTCGTGCGCTGCCTTGCGCTGGAGAATGCCGCCTTCGGCGTGACGGTCAACAATATCGCACCCGGCCTCGTCCAGACCGACCGCAACGCCTTCCGCCGGACGGACATGGACGGCTGGAACCGACTCGCCCGCGCCGCGAACCCGATGCGGCGGGCGGGACAGCCCGCGGACATCGTCGGTGCTGCCCTGTTCCTTGCCTCGGACTCGGCGTCCTTCGTCACGGGCACGACGATCCAGGTGACGGGTGGCGCGCATATTCCGCGGGGCGCCAACGACATCATCCGGAACTGGATGGCGGTCCCTGAGCCGGCCACCGACCCGCAGTCAACGAACGAGACCCGCAGCGAACGGGTCGTGGAGGGAGTGAAGCCATGATGAACCGCCGTACGATCGCAGCAGCGATCATAGCCGCAGTCGCGGCTAGCGCAGCCATGCCGGCCAGCGCACAGACATCGGTGCCACGCAACCGGACGCTGATCGTGGCAGGCCAGGTCGAGGCGCCGGTCTTCCGCAACGTCGGACTGGCAAACCCCTATTCGCTCAACAACGAGGACTACCGGGTCTCGATCATCAACATGTTCGAACCCCTGTTCTACTACAATTCGAACAAGAATGAGGTCATTCCCTGGCTGGCCACCGGCTTCAGCTACAACGCCGACTTCACCTCGGTGACCGTCACGCTCAGGGACGGCGTGACCTGGAGCGACGGCAAGCCCTTCGGCATCGAGGACGTCGTCTTCACACTCGAGATGCTCCTGGAGAACGGGCGCGGCAAGAAGGATCTGCTCAATGCCGCTGCCCTCGCCTCCGCCGTCAAGAGCGTCACTAAGGTGGACAGCAAGACGATCCGCATCGACTTCACCGAGCCTGACCCGCGCTTCGCCTTCAAGTACTTCATCAACTACTTCGACATCGGCCTCCAGTGGCTGCCTGCGCACATCTGGAAGGATGGCGGCGACCCTTCCGCCTTCCGCAACTTCGACATCTCCAAGGGTTGGCCGGTCACGACGAGCCCCTGGACCGTCACTCGCTTCACCGACAACCAGGTCTTCATGGATCGCCGCGCCACCTGGTGGGCCGCGGGCGCGGGACTCGCGCCGATGCCGGAGATCCAGCGCGTCATCACGATCCCGGGCGGCACGCGCGACCGGATGGTGCAGCTTATCGGCGCGAATCAGGTCGACATCGTGAACGACGTGCAGATCGCCGAGGTGATGCGGCAGCTGATGACGCAGAATCCGAAGATCACATCATTCACCGGGACAAAGCCGCCGTTCGGGGCGCGGGACTGGTGGCCGACCTCGCTCTATTTCAACCACAAGTCGCCCAAATGGTCGGACGTCAGGGTGCGGCGGGCGATCAACCATTACCTTGACCGCAAGCAGCTGATCGACGTCGCCTACAACGGCGCCAGCGAGCCGAAGGCCGATCCCTTCCCCGGCTTTGGTTCGCTGAAGCCCTATATCGAGGCAGTTGCGCCGCTGGCGCAAAAGCACGGCATCGGCGTCTTCGACAAGGCGCGTGGCGACGCGCTGATGACGGAGGCCGGCTACACGAAGAATGCTTCGGGCATATGGGCCAAGGACGGCCAGGCGCTCAGCGTGGTGATCGAGGCCATCCCGATCCTGAATGCGGTCGGTCCGATCGTGGCCCAGCAGCTGAAGAACGCCGGAGTCGACGCCTCCTTCCGCTCCACGCCGGAAAGCCGGGCCATCATGCGGGACGGCAAGTACGACCTCACGCTGTTCGGCCACCGCGGCTCGATCAGCGATCCCTTCGCCACGCTCGAGATGTACCATTCGAAGAACGCCTTCGAGGTGGGCCGCCCGACGCTGTTCCCGGCGCGCTGGTCGAACGCGGAATACGACAAGATCGTCGACCGCATCGGCACGATGAGCCCCGATGATCCGCGGGTGAAGGATCTCGTCGTCGCCGCCATGGAGATCTGGATGCGCGAGGCCGTCGAGGCGCCGATCTCGGAATGGTACCACCGCGTGCCGATGAACCAGACCTATTGGACCGGCTGGCCCACCGAGGCCGATCCCTATATGCAGCCGACCTTCTGGTACACGTCGGGAAGTTTCGGCTACGTGCTGCCGCGCCTGAAGCCGGCGCAGTGACCTCGATGCCCTGGCGCCTGATCGCGCAACGGATGTTCATGGTGCTCGCCGTCGTCTGGGCGGCAGGCACGCTCAACTTCTTTATTCCGCGCATCGCGCCGAAGAATCCGATTGCCGAGAAGCTGACCCAGATGGCCGGCACCTCGGGTGTCGATCCCACCAAGATCCAGGAGATGACGGAGGCCTTCAACGCGCGCTTCGGCCTCGATCTGCCGCTCTGGCGGCAGTATCTCAGCTATCTCGCCGACATGGCGCGGCTCGATTTCGGCCAATCGATCACGAAGTATCCCGCCCGTGTAGGAGACCTCATCGGCGCAGCGATGCCATGGACGCTCGGGCTGATGATTACGACGACGCTTATCGCCTTCCTGCTCGGCACATTGCTGGGCGCCGCGGCGGGATGGCGGCGCGAGTCCCGCCTGCTCGCATTCGTCTCGCCGCTGATCATGGTCTTCTCGGCCATCCCCTTCTACCTGCTCGGCCTCGTGCTGATCTACCTCTTCGCGGCCCGACTCGGCTGGTTTCCGATCTCGGGTGGCTACGGGATCATCAGTATTCCCGAATGGTCCTGGGATTTCGCGATGGAAGTCGCGCACCACGCGGTGCTTCCGAGCCTCTCCATCATCATCGCCTCCATTGGCGTCTGGGCGATCGGCATGCGGGGCATGATGGTGACGGTCCAGGGCGAGGATTACGTGACCTTCGCAGAAGCCAAGGGGTTGAAGCCGGGCCGCATCTTTCTGCGGTACGGCCTGCGCAACGCCATGCTGCCGCAAGTGACGGCGCTCGCGCTCTACTTCGGGCAAATCGTCACTGGCGCGGTGCTCGTCGAGATCGTCTTTTCCTATCCTGGCCTCGGATCCCTGCTGCTCGACTCGATCAAGCTGTTCGACTTCCCGACGATATACGGGATTGTTTTCATCCTCACGCTGACGGTGGCGCTTTCGATGCTCGCGGTCGACCTGCTCTATCCTCTGCTCGATCCGCGCACGCGGGCGGGAGCCAAGCCGTGAGCGCGCCGCGCTTCGAGACCCGGATCACCACTGGATCCGCGAGCCATCTGCCTGCATGGGCGCTTGCGACCCTGCAGTATCTGCGTCGCAACCCGTCGCTGGTGATTGGTATCCTTCTCCTGGGCGGGCTTGCGCTCTTCTCAGGCTTCGGGCGTCTTGTCTGGAACACGGGCGCCGCCGCGCCCCTGTCGGCGCTACCCGCCCAACCGCCCGGCGGGTCGGCGCCCTGGGGCAGCGATCCACAGGGCCGCGACGTGCTGGCCGTGATGATCCTGGGGACCTGGCTCACGATCCGCACGGGGCTCATTGCCGGCGGTCTTGGCATCGTCTTTGGCTCGGCGCTCGGCCTGTTCTCGGGTTATGTCGGTGGCCGGACCGACATGATCATCACCTGGTTCGTCGACGTTCTTCTCACGGTGCCGGCCATCCTGTTCCTGGTGATGATTGCCGCCGTGGTTCAGACCGGGCTCTCGTCATTCGGCATGGCGCTGATCGTCGCGACGCTCGCCTGGCGCAGGCCGGCCCGGCAAGTACGCAGCCAGATGCTGGTGTTGCGCAAGGCCGGCTACGTCGAGATGGCACGCCTGTCGGGCGCCGGACCGCTGCGCATCGTCTTCGCCGAGATCGTCCCAAACCTGCTGCCGTTCCTCGTCTCCTCCTTCGTGACCGCCGTTTCCGCGGCCATCCTTGCCAGCGTCGGGCTGGAGGCGATGGGCCTCGGCCCGCAGAATGAACCCACGCTCGGCATGACGATCTTTTGGATCATGGAGTTCTCGGCCTTCCTGCGCGGCCTGTGGTGGTGGATCCTGCCCCCGGTCGTGCTCCTGATCGTGCTGTTCGTCGGCCTCTATCTCGTCAACGCCGGTCTCGACGAGCTCGCCAATCCGCGCCTGCGGCGGAGGGCCTGATGGCACTCCTCGAAGTCAGCGATCTCGCCGTCGAATTCCACACCACCCGACAGATCGTGCGGGCGGTGCGCGGCATTTCCTTCGATGTCGCCGCGGGCGAGCGCGTTGGGCTCGTCGGCGAATCCGGGTCAGGCAAGACGACAACCGCTCTGGCTCTCATGCGCATGCTGAAGCCGCCGGGCCGGATCGCCAACGGACGCGCGCTCGTGGACGGCGCCGACCTGCTCGCGCTCCGCGGCGATGCGATCCGGCGGGCGCGGCTCAGCACGGTTTCCTACATACCGCAGGGCGCGATGAACTCGCTCAACCCTGTGCTGCGCGTGCGCGACCAGATGCTCGACGGCCCGCGCGACCACGGTCTGCGCCTCTCCGGGCGCGACGCCGAAGAGCGGGTCGCCAAGGCTCTCGAGGCGGTCGGGCTTGGGCCAGATGTCGCGGATCGATTTCCGCACCAGCTCTCTGGCGGCATGAAGCAGCGCGTCTGCATCGCCATCGCGCTGATGCTCGATCCGCGCCTGATCATCGCCGACGAGCCGACGAGCGCGCTCGATGTCATCTCGCAGCGGCAGGTCATGCAGACGCTGGCAGAGGCGCAGCAGCGGCTCGGCAGCGGCATGATCATCATCGGCCATGACATGGGCCTGATGGCTCAGGTGACGGACCGCATCGTGGTCATGCGCGATGGCGCTATCGTCGAGGATGCGCCGACGCGGCGCCTGTTTGCGAGCCCGAGCCATGCCTACTCGGCCGAACTGATCAGCAGCGTGCCGACGCTTGGCGTGCGCGCGTCGTCCGCTGCGTCCTCGACCGCCGGAGCCGAAGCGCCGAAGCCGCTGCTGACCCTCAAGGGCATCGGCAAGACATTTGGCGGTGGTCTGCTGTCCGGGTCGGCGAAGGTCGCGCTTGAACCCGTCACGCTGACGATCGACGAGGGGCGGCCCCGCATCGTCGCCGTCGTCGGTCAGTCGGGGTCGGGAAAGACCACGCTCGCGCGGATTATCCTGGGGCTCGAGCAGGCCTCGACGGGCAACCTCTTCTATCGTGGTGAGCCCGTCGCATCGTTGGCGGCAAGCGCGAGGCTCGCCTACCAGCGCGAGGTCCAGGCGGTTTTCCAGGACCCCTACGCCTCCTTCAATCCATTCTACCGGGTCGATCGCGCACTCGTGCGGCCGCTGCTGCAGCTCGGTGTCGCCAGCCGAGCCGATGAAGCGAGGGCGCTCGCGGAACAGGCCTGCGTCGACGTCGGCCTGTCAGCGCGCGAAGTGCTCGGCCGCTTCCCGCACGAGCTCTCGGGCGGCCAGCGCCAGAGGCTGATGGTGGCTCGCGCCCTGGCGTTGAAGCCGCGGCTGATCGTGGCCGACGAGCCCGTGTCGATGGTCGACGCCTCGCTCCGCATGACGATCCTGGGCAATCTCGCCGCCCTGCGGAAGGAACGCGCCATCTCGGTGATCTACATCACGCATGATCTTGCGACGGCCTACCAGATCAGCGACGAGGTTTTGGTGCTGCACAAGGGGCGGATCGTCGAATCCGGTCGGCCGGACGATGTCATCGCCGATCCGCTTCATCCTTACACGCAGGCTCTCGTGGCGGCGATCCCCTGGCCCGATCCGAACCGCGTCTGGCCGCAGCTGCCCGCGGACGGGTCGAAAGGTTGGGATGCTCCGCCGCAGATCCGACCAACGGATTTCGCCGGCGCGCCACTGCCTGGCATGCGCAACACCGAACATGCATGAAGCCTTTCGGAATCTCGACGGGGAGCGAGCGATGAGACAGATGACCTTGCGAACTCACGGTGCCGTCAAGACGTGCGGCGCACAGCTTCTCATGGCGGCCGCCGTCCTCTCGGCGGTGATCTGGCCTCAGGGTGCAACGGCTCAGGAATGGCCGGCGCGCCTGATCACGATCATCGTGCCCAGCGCCGCGGGAGACGGATCCGACATCACCGCGCGTGTCTTCTCCGATCACTTGCGGCAACGGCTCGGCCAGCCCGTGGTGATCGAGAACCGCCCGGGCGCCGGCGGCGTGGTGGGATCTAGCGCGGCAGCGCGCGCGGCTCCCGACGGCTACACCCTGGTGATGGGAAACGCGGGATCGCACGGCATCAACGCGGCCGTCTACAAGTCCCTGCCTTATGACATCGAGCGCGATTTCACGCCGATATCCCTCATCTTCCAGTCGCCGAACATCTTCGTCGCCGACCCCGGCAGCGGCATCCGCTCCATCGGCGATCTCGTCGGCCGCATGCGCGAGAAGCCTGGCGCCCTCGACTATGCCTCCGGAGGCCCGGGCACCTCGGCGCACATGAATGCCGAGTATCTGAAGCTTCTCGCCGGCGGACTGCAGGCCAACCATGTGCCGTATCGCGGCGCGACGCCTGCGCTCACCGATGTCATGGGCGGGCAGGTTCAGTTCATGGCGGTAAACCTGCCTCCCGCGATCGGGCTCGTACGCGAGGGAAAGGTGACGCCACTCGCCGTGACATCCGCCCAGCGAAATCCGGCGTTGCCGCAGGTGCCGACGGTCGCGGAATCCGGATTTCCGGGCTACGAGTCCCAGGCGTGGTTCGGCTTGCTGGCGCCTGCCGGCACGCCTCAGCCAATCGTTCACCGACTTGGGCAGGAGATTGCCGAAATCTGCAAAATCCCAGAGGTGCGTCAGCGTCTCGAGGGCCTCGGCGGCGAAGCCGCCTGCCTATCCGCAGAGCAGTTTCGCGCCATCATCGCCGCCGACATTGTGACGTGCTCCCCGGAAACTCCGCCAGTCTAAGCTAGAGTCCTCCACCACAGGAGGACGACCCATGAAGCGCAGCCGTTTCACCGAGGAGCAGATCATCGCGATCCTGCGCGAGCAGGAGGCGGGG
>JAESGM010000503.1_pt1 | contig 27902 bp, 29 predicted proteins | sample 9269721 | NCBI WGS metagenome assembly JAESGM01 (sample SAMN15720920, study PRJNA650825) | algae metagenome | isolation source: Komarekiella atlantica HA4396-MV6 and co-occurring heterotrophs from... | place: USA: Theobald House, Kauai, HI | collected 2009-07-29 | reverse complement strand
CAGGCCCGGCGTATCGCTACACGCTATGACAAAACCGCCAGGTCCTTCCTGGCCTTCCTCTGCCTCGCCGCATCACGCATCTGGCTGCGGGACTATGTCAACAGGTCCTAGTTACGAGACGGATCATGTCGCTGGGAGTGCATGGTGGAAACAGAGAAGGCAGATCTTCGGTGGGGAGTCGAGCAGCGGCTCGAATTCATCGAGTTCCGCCTGTTTTGGGAGGGGCATGTGAATCGAGGCGATCTGATGAGCGCGTTCGGGGTGTCGGTGAACCAGGCGTCCACCGATCTGAACCGCTATATTGGAATGGCACCGGAGAACATGCAGTACGACAAGAGCGCGCGTACGTATGTCCGCGGTGCAGCGTTCGCACCGCTTTACCTGAAGCCGGACGCCAGACGATATCTGGCACAACTTAGATCCGTTGCCGATGGCATCCTAGACCGGGCTGAAGCATTGATCGGTCAGTTTCCGCCCTACGACGCCGCACCAACGCCTGTGAGGGGTGTCGACGCCAAGACACTGCGTTCGGTGATCGCCGCGATCCGGCGATCAGAAGCAATTGAGGTCAAGTACCAGTCGCTCTCCCGGCCCGAGCCTCGCTGGCGCTGGAACGTGTTCAAAATAACCCGCTTGCCATCGATGGGCTGATCCCAAAGATTGCTCATGAGATGTATCCGGGTCTATTCCCGGAAGTGAAGTCGTTTTCATCGAGCACCGAAGGTTTTTTCCAGTTCGAAGATCAACGTGTCGAGGAGATGATCGATATTGTCCGCACTAAGAGCGGCAAAGAAAATATTATCTTCATCATCGATGAAGTCGGCCAGTATGTCGCGTCGCGTGACAACCTGATACTGAATCTCGATGGCTTGGCCAAGAACCTCAAGCGACTTGGCGACGGCAAAGTCTGGATTGTATCAACCGCTCAGCAGACCCTCACCGAGGATGATCCGCGAGCAGCCTTAAATTCTGAAAAGCTGTATAAGCTCAAGGATCGGTTCCCGATCCAGATCGACCTTGAATCGAGCGATATCAAAGAGATCTGCTACCGCCGCCTCCTGGGAAAGTCCCCCGCAGGCGAAGAGGCATTGGGGCAGTTGTTCGATGCGCACGGACAGGCGCTTCGCCACAATACCAAGCTGCAGGATGCTAAATACTACGACGCGAACTTTGATCGTGAAACGTTCATCAACCTCTATCCGTTCCTGCCTGCTCATTTTGACATTCTTCTGCACCTCCTCGGCGCCCTGGCAAAATCGACCGGCGGCATCGGGCTTCGGTCAGCCATTAAGGTTGTCCAGGATGTTCTCAAAGGAGAGGGCGGGACGATCGCGATGGCTGACCAGCCGGTTGGCTGGCTCGCCACAACTGTCACCCTCTATGATGAGCTAGAGAAGGACATCCGGCGGGCTTTTCCGTCGATTCATCAAGCTGTTGGGAAGGTCCTGACGCATCGCGGCTTTGGTGAGCTGCATCAGGACGTCGCCAAGTCTGTTGGTGTCTTGCAGATCCTCGGCAACCTGCCGATCACCGTTCAGAACGTTGCGAGCTTGATGCAATCCTCCATAACGGGGGCCTCCCAGCTTGAAGCGGTGAAAGCAGCTGTCGACGAATTGCTCGCCGACCTGGACGTACCTTTGGGCACTGAAAAGGATGGCAGTCTCGTCTTCCTCAGCGAAAAGCTTCGGGACATCGAGGAGGAGCCACCAAGCTCGCCCGCTCCATCGCCGTTCCTTCTAAATTGTCTTCGGCCCGAGACCTCGACGCGCTGATTGGCAGGCTGAACGATCTGAAGAGCCAGCTCGCCCTCTATGAAGAGATCGAAGTCTCGTTCGTCATCGGCGGAGACGAATAACGATGGCCTTTGATCAGACCACGCAGTCGTTCAACACCACGACGTCGATGGGACGACTGACGCTGAACATCCTCCTAAGCTTCGCTCAGTTCGAGAGGGAGGTGATCGGCGAGCGCATCCGCGACAAGGTCGCCGCCTCGCGCAAGCGCGGCATGTGGATGGGCGGCGCCACACAACGCCCACTTCGAGTGTCTCTGATGGAATGCCAGGCGCGAGAACTGCGGTAAAAAGTTCGCTTGACATGAATCAGCAACCGACTGGCAATGTTGTGTTTTCTTTGACCGAACCTAATCTGGCGAGGTTCGGTCGGATAGAGACGAAAGCCGTTCAGAGACCGAAAATCGGCGCTGCGCCAGTCTCTGAGGTTCGGTTAGCTTCAGTAAACCCCTTTGAAACTTGGGAGAAATTCGGCGCTCATGGAGCGTCGCTCAAGGTTCGCGACTGGAAACTGGCGGAGAGGGAGGGATTCGAACCCCCGATGGGCTTGCACCCATGCCGCATTTCGAGTGCGGTGCATTCAACCACTCTGCCACCTCTCCGCGGGGCATGGTTCGCTCGATCGAGCGCGGCGCACACATAGCTATTGTGACGGATCGGCACAAGTGGTTTTGTGGTCGAATGGAATGCCGTTACGCGGGGCGCGGGGAAAGCGCCGTACAAGTCCGCTTCTCGTTGACTTCGTATCGCCTCTGAAGTATGAGCGGCCTCGAAAATCCGGTGTGGCGTCTCGCCGCGCCGGTTCTTTGCTGGAAAATTCGCCCGCAGGGACAGTTTCAACCGACTGAACAAGAAGCCGGCCGGGTGCTCGCGCATTCAGAGCCGGAACCGAACAGAAAGGACAAAAAATGTTCGCAGTCATCAAGACCGGTGGCAAGCAGTACCGCGTCGCCGCCGACCAGGTTCTGGAGATCGGCCGCCTCGAAGGCAAGATCGGCGACATCGTCGAGATCGGCCACGTGCTCGCGCATGGCAATGGCGACGACGTGACGATCGGCGCGCCGCTCGTTTCGGGCGCCTCGGTTGCCGCCGAAATCCTCGATCAGAACCGCGCCGAGAAGGTCATCGCCTTCAAGAAGCGCCGCCGCCAGAACTCGCGCCGCAAGCGCGGCCACCGTCAGCTCCTGACGACCGTCCGGATCGCGGAAATCCTGCTCGACGGCGCCAAGCCCTCCAAGAAGGCCGCCGAAAAGAAGGCTGCGAAGGCTGAAGCCGGCGACGAGAAGCCGAAGTCGAAGAAGGCTGCCGCTGTCGACGACCTGTCGCTGATCTCGGGCGTCGGACCGGCGCTCAAGGCGAAGCTGGAAGAGGCCGGCATCACCTCGTTCAAGCAGATCGCGGGCCTGAAGAAGAAGGACGCGGAAAAGCTCGACGAGGAATTGTCGCTCGGCGGGCGCATCGAGCGCGACGAATGGATCGAACAGGCCAAGGAACTGATGGACGGCAAGGCGCCGCGCGCCAAGGTCGACCAGGCAGCCGCCGAAGCCGGCGAATAAGAACAAGGCATAAAGGAGAACTCCCATGGCACATAAGAAAGCTGGCGGTTCCTCGCGCAACGGTCGCGATTCCGAGTCCAAGCGCCTTGGCGTGAAGAAGTTCGGCGGCGAAGCCGTCATTGCGGGCAACATCATCATTCGCCAGCGCGGCACCAAGTGGCATCCGGGCACGAATGTCGGCCTCGGCAAGGACCACACGATTTTTGCGATGCAAGAAGGCGTCGTGTCGTTTGCGCGCAAAGCGAACGGCCGAACCTACGTATCCGTGGATACGCTCAAGGAAGCAGCGGAGTAGCCGGTTCCGCACCAAGAACACCGGCGCCCCATCTCGGGTCCGGTGTCTGGTCAATCCAGAACAAAACATCAGGGGAGATGGGTCGCCATCTCCCCTTTTGCCGTTTTGATCTGGAGGAATACCCATGGTTCTGGAAAAGGAAGACCTCGAAGAGGAATGTTGGCGGATCGACTGTCCCGTCCTCGTCACCGAACGGCTCGTCCTGCGCCCGCCGCATGAAGACGATCTCGAGGAACTCGCCGAACTCGCCAACAACCGCCGCGTCGCCGAGATGCTTGGCCGGATGCCGCATCCGTACGGACCAGCCGAGGCGCGGCAATTTCTCAATTCCACGCGCACGAACCGCAAAGCGGGCTGCGTCTACGCCATCGCGCTTGGCGCGAATGGCGCGTTCATCGGCTGCGCCGGGCTGAACGCGACGCCGCGTGGGCTCGAACTCGGCTACTGGATCGGCGAACCCTATTGGGGCCGCGGCTATGCGACGGAAGCCGCGCACGCGCTGGTCGACCTCGCCTTCCGCGCGACGCCGATCGACGTGCTGCATGTCTCGTGCCGGGTGATCAACGCCGGCTCGCGCGGCGTCATTCACAAATGCGGTTTTCAGTATTCCGGCCAGGGAATGCTGGATTCGCAGGTTGCAGGCCGCGTCCCGGTCGAGCGCTACAGGCTCGACCGGAAGACCTGGGTCAGCCTGCGAAGCTGGGGCATGGCGTGACGGCGAGGATTGGTCGTCAAAGATCGAGCGACCAGTCCTCGCCGACGAGGTCCTGCCCGAACGAACGATGCGGCTTGCGGGCGACGCATCTGAAGCCGGCCGTCTCGTAGATGCGTCGGGCCGACGAGAGGATGTCATTGGTCCACAGATCGAGGCGCGTGCAGCCGGCGGCGCGCGCGCCGTCGATGCAGGCCTCGACCAGCCTGCGCCCAAGGCCCTGGCCGCGCAGCGACGGCTCGACATAGAGCAGGCGGAGCCGACCAATACCGTTCTCCTCCAGCATCAGAAAGACGGAACCAACGACGACACCGGCGCGATCGGCGATCCATGCGCGCTCGCCGGCAGTCTGGGGGCGGCGCGCGAACGCAACGAGGATTTCGGCGACCAGCGCCTCGAAGCCTGCGTCGAAACCATATTCGTGATGGTAGAGCGTTCCCTGACGATGAGCGATCCAGCCCAGATCGCCCACCTGGAAATCGCGCAGCGCAATCTGCGGCTCCCGGTTCGCTGGATCGAGCAGCGCCCGAATTTCGGCCAGGGCGCGCACGAGCCGCGCTCGATCCGATGCGCCAAGCCCCTCGATCATGCCGCTCGCCTGATGCTGTGACGCGATGTCGAGAGGCGCAAAGGCGGCGCGGCCGGCTTGCGTCAGCTTCAGGATCGATCGGCGCGCGTCGTCTTCGGCGGGCGTCGCCTCGACCAGCCCGTCTGCCCGGAAACGCGCAAGAATGCGGCTCAGATAACCGGCGTCGAGGCCGAGTTCCTGGGCGATCGTCGTCGCGACAAGGCCGTCGCGACGCGAAAGTTCGTAGAGAATGCGCGCCTGCGTCAGTGTGTAGTCGCTGGCAAGGAAGCCACGTTCGAGCAGGCCCAGACGGTGCGTATAGAAGCGCCCGAAATCGCGGATCGCCGTTTCGCTTCGGTCGGCGTCCTTGTTCATTGCCTGTTCCATATCCAAAAACCCTCCGGACGAAAGGATCGTCAGATATGTTGACTGAGTCAAGTGTCTTGCTTCGCGAGATCCACCCAGAGCGGTCGGTGGTCCGAGCCGACCGCTCCCGTATCGACGCGGCAGGATTGCAGGCTGCCGGCGAGGTCGGCTGTGACGAATGCGTAGTCGATGCGCTTGTGGAGCGTGCTGTCTTCGGGACGATCGGCGTTGATGCAGGTGTCGTCCCCGGTGCCGAGCATCGCCGCTGCGTCGACGAACTTGCCCGCGACAAGCGGCAGCCCGAACTCATGGTCGATGGCGCCGGTCAGTTCGACATGCTCGGGCGAGCCAGGCAGCATGTTGAAGTCACCGAGGAGAACCGCGCTTTCGGGACGCGGCGGTTCGGGGAAGCCCATTTCGGCAACGCCCGTCATGCCGCCACCTTCGGACGGATAGGCGGTGACGCGCTCCATCAGATGTCGGATCTGCATCAACCGCTCGTCGGGGGAGCGGTGGTCGAGATGAGTCGAATAGAAGCGGATGGGGCCGAGCGGGGTATCGACCAGCACTTCGAGCGCGCTGCGCTGAAAGTTCATCTTCGAGATAGACCGGCGGCGGGGCAACAGAAGGTTGCGCGAGGCAAGGATCGGCGTCTTCGACAGGATCATGTTGCCTAACTGGAAGCGCAGGTCGAGCGCCTTTCCGTCCTTCACATGCGAGCCCATGTCGATCTCGAAGGAGGGGCCATAGATGGAGAAATAGTCCGGCAGCAGCGCGCGGATTTCTGCCGGCATGTCGCGGCCTTGATTGTTGGGGTTGTTGCGCGAGACCTCCTGCAACGCGACCAGGTCGGCGCCGCGCACCGCATCGACGATGCGTGCGATGTCGTATCGCTTGTCGAGCCCGATGCCGTACTGGATATTGTAGGACACGCATTTCATCGGTTTTGCCCCCGCGCCCCTCGCACTTGCGCGCGTGATGGGCTAGATGGGCGCCCAAAGACCAAATCCTTTCAACGATTGTCAATGCGATGAAATTTCTCGACCAGGCCAAGGTATATATTCGATCGGGCGATGGCGGCGCCGGCGCCGTCTCGTTCCGGCGCGAGAAGTTCATCGAGTTCGGCGGTCCGGACGGCGGCGACGGCGGCCGCGGCGGCGATGTCTGGGCGGAGGCCGTCGACGGGCTCAACACGCTAATCGACTATCGCTACCAGCAACATTTCAAGGCGCAGACAGGCGTTCACGGCATGGGGCGCAATCGGACGGGTGCGGGCGGGCCGGATGTCATTCTCAAGGTGCCCGTCGGCACGCAGATCTACGAGGAAGACAACGAGACGCTGATCTGCGATCTCACGCGGATCGGTGAGCGATACCGGCTTGCAAAGGGCGGCAATGGCGGTTTCGGCAACCAGCATTTCAAGACCTCGACCAACCAGGCGCCGCGCCGCGCCAACCCCGGCCTCGAAGGCGAGGAACGCACGATCTGGCTACGGCTGAAGCTGATCGCGGATGCAGGCCTCGTCGGGCTGCCAAATGCGGGCAAGTCGACTTTTCTCGCGACGGTCACGGCGGCGAAGCCCAAGATCGCCGACTATCCCTTCACGACGCTGCATCCGGGCCTTGGCGTTGCGCGCGTCGATGCGCGCGAATTCGTCATCGCCGACATTCCGGGCCTGATCGAGGGTGCGCATGAGGGCGTCGGCATCGGCGATCGCTTTCTCGGCCATGTCGAGCGCACGCGCGTGCTGCTCCACCTCGTTTCCGCGCGCGAGGAAGATGTTGCCGGAGCCTACGAGACCGTGCGCGGCGAGCTCGAAGCCTATGGCAACGGCCTCGACGAGAAGCCGGAAATCCTGGCGCTGAGCCAGGCCGATACGGTCGATGCCGAGACGCTGGCGCAGAAGGCCGCCGCACTCGAAGAAATTATCGGCCACGCACCGATGATCCTCTCGGCCGCGACCGGGCAGGGGGTGCAGGACGTTCTTCGCGCGCTGATCGCCAATGTCGAGACCGCACGCGCCGTCGAGGCGCCATCGGCGGACGATCCGCGGTGGCAGACGGAGTAGGCGCGATGAAGGCGCTCTCGTCCCATCGCCGGATCACGGTCAAGATCGGCTCGGCGCTGCTGGTCGACCGCGAAAGCGGGTTGAAGCGGGAATGGCTCGCCTCGCTTGCGCAGGATGTCGCAAGTCTGGCCGAACAGGGCTGCGACGTGCTCGTCGTCTCGTCGGGCGCAATCGCGCTTGGCCGCAACATCCTCGGCCTTGGCCGGCGCGCGTTGCGGCTCGAGGAAAGCCAGGCCGCGGCGGCAGCGGGTCAGATCGCCCTTGCCGGCGCCTGGGCCGAGGAGCTTGGCCGCGTCGGGCTGAAATCCGGTCAGGTGCTGGTTACGCTTGGCGACACCGAGGAGCGCCGACGCTATCTCAACGCGCGCGCGACGATCTCGACGCTTTTGAAGCTCAATGCGGTTCCGGTCATCAACGAGAACGACACGGTCGCGACCTCCGAAATCCGCTATGGCGACAACGACCGGCTCGCCGCGCGCGTCGCCACCATGATGGGTTCGGATCTCCTGATCCTGCTTTCCGACATCGACGGGCTCTATACGGCCGCACCGCAGCTCGACCCGACCGCGACGTTCATCCCCCTGGTCGCGGCGATCACGCCGGAGATCGAGGCGATGGCGGGCGCGGCCGCATCCGAGCTCTCGCGCGGCGGAATGCGCACCAAGATCGACGCCGGCAAGATCGCGACGGCCGCCGGCACGGCGATGATCATCACGTCCGGCGCGCGGCAGAACCCGCTCGCCGCGATCGATGCGGGCGAGCGGGCGACCTATTTCGAAGCGAGCGCCCATCCGGTGCGCGGGTACAAGACGTGGATCGCGGGCCAGCTCGAACCGGCGGGCCGCATCTCGGTCGATGCGGGCGCGGTGCGCGCGCTCGGTCAGGGCAAGTCGCTGCTGCCGGCGGGCGTCACGCTCGTCTCCGGCCAGTTCTCGCGCGGTGACACGGTCGCGATTCTCAGTCCTGACGGATCGGAAGTCGCGCGCGGACTTGTTGCCTATGATGCTCAGGATGCCGTAAAGATCGCCGGACTGAAGACGGCCGAGATCGAAACAATTCTTGGCTATGAAGCACGCGCGGCGATGGTGCATCGGGACGATCTCGTCATGTCGCGCGCGGTCGTCGCAGGATAAGGGAGAGCGTTATGCTCCAGGCGCATGAAGGATCGCGGAACGACGTCGCAGCGCTGATGGCCGAGATCGGCCGCCGCGCACGGGCGGCGGCGCGACCGCTGGCGCTTGCATCGGCAGAGCGCAAGCACGCGGCGCTGATCGGCATGGCGCAGGCCGTGGCGCGTCAGGAGCAGGCGATTCTCGCCGCCAATGCACTCGACATGGCAAATGGCGAGGAAGCCGGCCTGTCGCCCGCCATGCTCGACCGCTTGAAGCTCGACGCCGGCCGCATCCGCGCGGTCGCCGACGGTATTCGCGCGATCACGGAACTGAAGGACCCGATCGGTGAGATCATTGCCGAATGGAATCGCCCGAACGGGCTCCATATCGAACGGGTACGTACGCCGCTCGGCGTCATCGGCGTTATCTATGAAAGCCGGCCGAACGTGACGGCGGATGCCGGCGCGCTGTGCCTCAAGGCCGGCAACGCCGTCATCCTGCGCGGTGGGTCCGATTCGCTCAATTCATCCCAGGCGATCCATGCCTGCCTCGTCGAAGGGCTGAAATCGGCCGGACTGCCCGGCGACGCGATCCAGCTCGTACCGACGACGGACCGGGCCGCCGTCGGCGAGATGCTGACCGGGCTTTCGGGCAATCTCGACGTCATCGTACCGCGCGGCGGCAAGAGCCTCGTCGGGCGCGTGCAAAGCGAAGCGCGGGTGCCGGTCTTCGCGCATCTGGAAGGCATCTGCCATCTCTATATCGACCGCAGCGCAGACCTCGACATGGCGGTGAAAATCGCCCTCAACGCCAAGATGCGGCGCACCGGCATTTGCGGCTCGGCCGAGACGCTGCTGGTCGATCGCGCGGTGAGGGATACGCATCTTGCGCCGATCCTCGAAGCGCTCGATGCGGCGGGCTGCGAAATCCGGGCCGAGGACGAGGTACGCGCGGCTTTTGCCAAGGCCATACCGGCCAAGGAAGAAGACTGGTCGACCGAATATCTCGACGCGATCATCTCGGTGAAGCTGGTCGACGGCGTTTCCGACGCTATCGACCATATCGAGCATTATTCCTCCCATCACACAGAGGCGATCGTCGCTGAGGATGCGGCGACGGCGGAACGGTTCTTCGACGAGATCGATTCGGCAATCCTGCTGCACAACGCCTCGACGCAGTTCGCCGATGGCGGCGAGTTCGGCATGGGGGCGGAAATCGGTATCGCGACGGGCAGGATGCACGCGCGCGGCCCGGTCGGCGTCGAGCAATTGACCTCGTTCAAATACCGTGTGCGCGGGACCGGACAGGTGCGGCCATAGCCGATCCGCAGATCAACAGCCCTTACCTGCAAATGCCGCATATCGAGAAGGGCATGGCGGTCGGGCTCTTCGGCGGGTCGTTCAACCCACCGCATGGCGGGCACGCGCTCGTTGCGGAGATCGCGCTGCGCACGCTTCGCCTCGACCAGCTCTGGTGGATCGTCACGCCGGGCAATCCGCTCAAGGCAGGACGGCAGCAGCTTGCGCTTGGCGAACGCATAGCGCGATCGGAAGAGTTGGCGGAAGACCCGCGCATCAAGGTGACCGCTTTCGAGGCCGGCTCGTCGATCCGCTACACGGCCGACATGATCGACCATGTGACGATGCGCAATCGCGGCGTCGATTTCGTCTGGGTCATGGGCGCCGACAATCTGCGCGATTTCCACCTGTGGCAGCGCTGGCGTGAGATCGCGCAGACAGTGCCGATCGCGGTGATCGACCGACCGGGCGCGACGCTCGCCTTCCTGTCGTCGAAGATGGCACAGACCTTCAGCCGATCGCGAATCGATGAGAGCGATGCCGCCAAGCTCGCCCGCACCCGCCCGCCGGCATGGACCTTCATCCATGGCCCGCGTTCGTCGCTTTCCTCCACCGCCATCCGCTCGGGCGAAAGATCGTGATCGGGCGGTGCTTTCCTCGTCTTGAAACCTTAATGGGACTCTGCCTATCTTCAGGGTGGGCAGGTCATCGGATTCGAATGCACGAACCCGACTTTAGACCGCTCCACTGTTGTTCTTGATCGAAAGGAAAAACGCTGAGAACAGCACTTCAAGGGAAGGCCGAACGCGTGCCTTCGTCGTCCGGGATGAGCCGCATGGTCGAGCCGTCCCAGATTCTGAACTCGGTCCTTGCCAGTCTGGAAGACTCCAAGGCCGAAAACATCGTCCCCATCGACATCCAGGGCAAGTCCAGCCTCGGCGACTATATGGTCGTCGCGTCCGGTCGTTCCCATCGCCATGTCGCCGCGGTCGCCGATCAACTGATCAAGGCGGTCAAGGAGGCAGGGCTCGGCGTTCCGCGTGTGGAGGGTCTGGCCAGCGCGGACTGGGTGCTCGTCGATACGGGCGACATCATCGTGCATATCTTCCGTCCCGAGGTGCGCGAGTTCTACAACATCGAAAAGATGTGGCAGGCTCCCGATCTCGACGACGAGACGGTACACTAGACCGCGGACGTCAACGTCCACCGGCTCGAAATGCCCGCAACTGGCGGGGCAGGGGAGTTCGGCCTGAAAGCGGAGCGCTCTGTTTGCGCCTTTCCATCCACGCGGTCGGCCGTATGAAGGCCGGGCCGGAGCGAGATCTTGTCGCGCGCTATCTCGACCGCCTCGCCAAGGCGGGGCCGGCGGTCGGCATGGAATTTTCCGGTGTTGCCGAATGCGCGGAAAGCCAGGCGCGTAGCGCCGGGCAGCGTATGCGCGAGGAAGCCGACAGGCTGGAAGTCGCGCTGGGGGATGCCACCCTCGTGCTGCTCGACGAGCGCGGAAAGAACATGACCTCCACGGCATTCGCGGATTATCTGTCGCGCCACATCGATGGGGGACGCAAATCCATGGTCGTCGCGATCGGCGGTGCCGACGGGCACGATCCGGCCCTGCGCGACAGGGCGGATCTGATCCTGTCATTCGGTGCATTGACCTGGCCGCATCAACTCGTCCGGGTGCTTCTTGCCGAACAACTCTATCGAGCCTCAACCATCCTTTCGAACCATCCTTACCACCGGGCCTGACATGGTTGATCGTTCCTTAACGATCGCGCGCCAGGATCGGCGGGGTCGATTCGGGTTGGACGGAAACCGGTGCAGTACTTCTCCAGGACAGGCAGGACATGGCGGTTGGCTTTGGCGCTGCTGATGCTGAGCCCGTTTGCGCTGGCCGCTCACGCCAGCCCGGAAGCGGACGACATCGCGGCGCTGGAACTGCGGCACGCGCAGTCGACGGAAGAATATCAAGAGGTTCAGTCGCAAATGGCGCTGACCGGCGAGCGGCTGGCCGAGCTCGAAGCCGAGATAGACGCCGTGCGCAAGGACCACGCGGCGCTTTCGGCTGCGCTGGTGCAGGCGGCGAAGACCGAACGAAAGCTTCAGCAGGATATCGAGGACATCGCCGCGCGGCTCGAAGGGATGCGCTTTCAGGAAGACCGGCTGCGGACCTCGCTCGGCGAGCGGCGCGAATTGCTCGGCGAGGTTCTGGCCGCGCTCCAGCGCATGGGCCTCAATCCGCCGCCCGCCATCCTCGTCAAGCCGGAAGATGCGCTCGCGTCCGTGCGCAGCGCCATCCTGCTCGGCTCGGTCGTGCCGGAGATGCGGGCGGAGACCGCCGAACTTCTCGGCGACCTGAAGGAATTGTCGTCGCTGAAGGCGTCGATCGAGGACGAGCGAGGACGTCTCTTCCGCACTGTCGCCGATCAGGCCGGCGAGAAACACCGGCTGGCGGGACTGATCGCGGAAAAGCAGAAGCTCGAACAGCGCTCGGCGGCGAATCTTGCCGAAGAACAGGACCGCTCCGAAGAAATGGCCGGCCGCGCCGGAACGCTTCAGGATCTGATCGCATCACTCGAAAGTGAGATTTCCGGCGCACGCGAAGCGGCAGAAGAGGCGCAGCGTGCGGCCGAAGAGGCGCGGCGGCGCTTGCCGCCGGCGCGTGCGCCGAACCTTGCCGCGAGCCTTCCTTTCGAGGCGCTCAAGAGTCAGGTCGAACTGCCCGTTTTCGGCCGTATCGGACCGCGTTTCGGCGAACTCGACGACGCTGGACGCCCCCTGATGGGCGACATGGTTAAAACACATTCGGGCGCAATCGTCACGGCTCCCGCGGCCGGGGCCGTTCTTTATGCAGGACCGTTCAGATCCTATGGACAACTCTTGATCCTGAATGTCGGCGAGGGCTATCATGTCGTTCTGGCGGGACTGGGACGGGTGAGCGTGTCGCTCGGACAGACGCTGATGGCGGGCGAACCGGTCGGAGCCATGGGAGAGGCGAGGGTGGCAAGCGCCGCCGCCTTCGGAAGTAAAGACAACAGCCCGGAACTCTATGTCGAGTTTCGCAGGCAGGGAAAACCCGTCGATCCCTCACCATGGTGGGCGGAGCGCAGTTCTGGAAGGACAGGAAATGATACGTAGAATGTCTCTTCTGCTTGCCGGTGCGTTGATGGGCGCGTCCGCGATGAGCCTCGTCCACGGCGGCGCCGGGACAGCGGCAAACGCGGCCGGCTCGGAGACCTATCGGCAACTGGCGATCTTCGGAGACATCTTCGAACGCGTGCGTGCCCAGTATGTGACCGAGCCCGAGGACGCCAAGCTGATCGAAAGCGCGATCAACGGCATGTTGACCTCGCTCGATCCGCATTCCTCCTATCTGACGCCCGATGCGGCGCAGGACATGCGTGTGCAGACGCGCGGCGAGTTCGGCGGCCTTGGCATTGAGGTGACGATGGAAGAAGACCTCGTGAAGGTGATTTCGCCGATCGAGGATACGCCGGCCGCGCGCGCAGGCGTTCTGGCGGGCGACTTCATCTCCGCCATCGACGGCGAAGAGGTTCGTGGACTGACGCTTGCCGACGCCGTCGACAAGATGCGCGGCAAGGTCGATACGTCGATCGAACTGACGATCCTGCGTGAAGGCGCCTCGGAACCGATCAAGATCGAGATCGTGCGCGACATCATCAAGGTGCGCGCGGTGCGCCACCGCGTCGAGGACGATATCGGCTACATCAAGATCAACTCCTTCACCGAGAAGACGCAGGACGATCTCAATGCCGCAATCGAGGCCATCAAGGCCGAAATTCCGGACGAAGACCTCAAGGGCTACGTGCTCGACATGCGCCTCAATCCAGGCGGTCTTCTCGATCAATCCGTCAGCGTCGCCGATACGTTCCTTGACCGCGGCGAAATCGTCTCGACCCGCGGTCGCGAAGCCTCGAACGTGACGCGGTTCGATTCGCGTCCGGGAGATGCGATCGACGGCAAACCGCTGATCGTGCTCGTCAATGGCGGTTCGGCCAGCGCCTCGGAGATCGTTGCCGGCGCGTTGCAGGATCATCGTCGCGCTACGGTTGTCGGGTCGCAGTCCTTCGGCAAGGGATCGGTCCAGACGATCATCCCGCTCGGCGAAAGCGGTGCGTTGCGCCTGACGACGGCGCTCTACTACACGCCGGCCGGCACGTCGATCCAGGGCAAGGGCATCACGCCGGACATCTCGGTCGACCAGCCATTGCCGGAGGAGCTCCAGAGTGCGGCCGCTGAAGCGACGCGAGGGGAATCGGCTCTGCCGGGGCATATCCGCGGCGCCGAGGAGAGCGATGAGGGGTCGGGTTCGTCGGCTTATGTGCCGCCGGAGCCGGAAGACGACATTCAGCTCAACTACGCCTATGATCTGATCCGCGGCGAAAAGACCGATCCGGCCTTCCCGCCAAATCCGGACCGGGCCGTGCTTCAGCAGTAAGCGAGCGGCAGTTCGATCGGGCCGGCGAAGGCGACTTCGCCGGCCTTTTGCATATTTGCGGCGAATACACGATCTTCGCGAAAGTGATTCGAAGCTGAGGGCGCGCGGTGCTGGACTTTGGCGACAGGGAAATCGACCGGCCGATCGGCCAGGCTCCGCGCAGGCGTTTAGCGCGCGGCCGTGCCGGTCGGCGCAGGCTTCTCGGCGTTGCGATCGGCGCCGTTGCGCTTTTCGGCCTTTCGGTTCTCGCCGCGTTTCACGATGACGGGTTGCGCGCACCACCGCCTTTCGTCGTCGCCACGACGCAGCCCGAGCCCGAGCCCGAGCCTGCGCCTGTCGAGGCGCCGGAGCAATCCGGTCCGTCCATCACGCGGGTCCAGCCGCGCGCCGATTCCGACAGCCCCAGCGTCGTGACCATTCGCGATCCGTCCGGCCTGTCGCGCAATGCCGCGACGGCTCATCTGCCCGATCCAGAACTCGTCGAGCAATCCGACTACGGTCCCTTGCCCCAACGTTCCGCCGAAGGCCGTCGGCCCTTCGACGCCTATGCGCGCCCATGGTCGGGCACACGCGGCGCGCGCATCGCGATCGTCGTTGGCGGGCTCGGCCTGTCGCAGACGGGAACGCAGCGCGCGATAGAGGTGCTGCCGGCCGAAGTGACGCTCGCCTTCGCCCCGGCCGGAAACAGTCTCGACCGCTGGATGCAGACGGCGCGACGCAAGGGCCATGAGCTTCTGATGCAAATTCCGCTCGAACCGTTCGACTACCCCAATGTCGATCCGGGACGCGGGACGCTGACCGTCGATGCCGATCCGATGACGTTTCGCGAAGACCTCCACTGGGCGCTGGGCCGGATGACCAACTATGCCGGCGTCATGAACTATATGGGCGGGCGCTTCGTCGCCGATAAAGATGCGATGGAGGCGCTGATGGCCGAACTGGCGGCTCGCGGGCTCGGTTACCTGGACGACGGCGCATCCGCGCGCAGCATCGCCGATGCGCAGGCGGCGTCGGCGGGCGTTCCCTTCGCCGCCTCGTCCGTCGCCATCGACACGGTGCGCGAGCGCGGGGAAATCCTGAAGAAGCTCGACGAGGCCGAACGCGTCGCACGCGCGACCGGTTCGGCCATCGCGGTCGGGGCCGGTTTCGACGTCACGGTCGACGCGGTGACGGCATGGACTGCCGAGGCGCGGTTGCGCGGGATCGAGATCGTCGGCTATTCAGCCCTCGCCAACGATCCCGAACGCAGATAGGCAGGGCGGATGACGAGCAAGCTTCCCTACCGGCCTTGCGTCGGGATCATGGTTCTGAACCGCGACGGTCTCGTCTGGGTCGGCCGCCGCATCGCGGAACCCGATGGCGAGATGGCCGGTTCCGCCCAACTCTGGCAGATGCCGCAGGGCGGGATCGACGCCGGCGAAGACCCGCTCGAAGCAGCGCGCCGCGAACTTTTCGAGGAAACCGGCATGAGGTCCGTGTCGCTGATCGAAGCGGCGCCGGACTGGATCAATTACGACCTGCCGCCGCATCTCGTCGGCGTCGCGCTCAAGGGAAAATATTGCGGCCAGACCCAGCGCTGGTTCGCCTTCCGTTTCGAAGGCAGCGACGACGAGATCGCCATCGCCCCGCCTCCCGGCGGACATGTGGCCGAGTTCGATGCCTGGGACTGGAAACCGATGACGGACCTGCCGGACCTGATCGTGCCGTTCAAGCGCGGCGTCTACGAGGCGGTCGTCGACGCGTTCCGTCATCTGGCGGGCGGGCGGTCGGCGGCATGACCTTTTCGCTCCTCGCGCGCTGCACGCGCACCGGGCAATTCGGCATCGGCGCCGTCACCGCCATGCCGGCGGTCGGCAAGCTCCTGACCTATGCCTGGCCGGGCAAGGGTGCGGTCGCTACCCAGGCGCTGGTCAACCCCTATCTCGGCATCGACGGCATCCGTCTCCTGCGTGAAGGCAAGAGTTCCGACGAGGTTCTCGACATCCTCAAGAAGGACGACCCGGAAATCGAAAACCGGCAATTCGCAGTGATGGACGCGACCGGGCACGGCGCGGTGTGGACCGGCCGGACATGCATCGACTGGCGAGGTCATGCGGTCTTCCCGAACCTGGCGATCCAGGGCAATCGGCTGGAAGGCCCCCAGGTCATCGCAGCGATCCGGGACGCATTCGAGGCACATGCCGATCTGCCGCTTGCCGGACGTCTGGTGGAAGCGATCGCCGCGGGCGACGCACAAGGCGGCGACCGCAAGGAAGAGGTGTCGTCCACCGTCTATGTCGTCGATACGGAGGAATATCCGCTGTGGGATTTGCGGATCGACCACCATCAAGACCCGATCGGGGAACTGCGCCGGGTTTACGGCGTCTTCGCGCGTGATCTCTATCCGCATATCAAGCGCATGTCGACGCGGGCCAACCCCATGGGTGAGATCGACGATCGGGCCGTCTGATCTTGGGATTTGAAGAATTGTTCAGCATTCGCGCCTAAGACTTGTCTCTGGGCAAGTGTCGTGTCTATAGCGCATTAACAAATCTTGATGATCGCGCGACGCGTGGCCGTGGCAAAAGTTCGCCGTGTCAGACAGCAGGACGAAACCGATGACGAGACGCTATTTCGGAACCGATGGGATTCGCGGTCGCGCCAACAAATTTCCGATGACGGCCGAGACCGCAATGCGCGTCGGCATGGCGACGGGCCTGTCCTTCCAGCGCGGCAGCCATCGCCATCGCGTGGTCATCGGCAAGGATACGCGGCTGTCCGGCTACATGATCGAGAACGCCATGGTGGCCGGCTTTTGCGCGGCCGGGATGGATGTCTTTCTGCTCGGCCCGATCCCCACCCCGGCCGTGGCGATGCTGGCGCGCTCGCTACGCGCCGATATCGGCGTGATGATCTCGGCGTCGCACAATCCGTTCTACGACAACGGCATCAAGCTGTTCGGTCCCGATGGCTACAAGCTCTCCGATTCGATCGAGCAGGGGATCGAGGACATGATCGACGGTGACCTGGACCAGGCGCTGGCGACATCCGACGGGCTCGGCCGCGCCAAGCGCATCGACGGCGTGCATGACCGCTACATTGAATTCGCCAAGCGCACCTTGCCGCGCGCCATGTCGCTCACCGGACTGCGCGTCGTCGTCGACTGCGCCAACGGCGCGGCCTACAAGGTGGCGCCCAATGCCTTGTGGGAACTGGGCGCGGATGTCGTCACCATCAATGACGAACCGAACGGCTTCAACATCAACGAGGATTGTGGCTCGACGCATCCGCTGGCCCTGTCGAAGAAGGTGCATGAAGTGCGCGCCGATATCGGCATCGCGCTCGACGGCGACGCCGACCGCGTCGTCATCGTCGACGAGAACGGCACCGTCATCGACGGCGACCAGATCATGGCGCTGATCGCGGAGACCTGGCATCAGGCGGGGCGCCTCAATGGCGGCGGTCTGGTCGCAACCATCATGTCCAATCTCGGGCTCGAGCGCTTCATCAAGGACAAGGGTCTCGAACTCTTCCGCACCAAGGTCGGCGACCGCTATGTGGTCGAACACATGCGCGCGCATGGGTTCAATGTCGGCGGCGAGCAGTCGGGCCATGTCGTGCTCACGGATTTCTCCACGACGGGGGACGGGCTGGTTTGCGCTCTTCAGGTGCTCGCCTGCGTCAAGCGGGCAGGCAAGCCGGTGAGCGAGGTCTGCAGGAAGTTCGAGCCGGTTCCGCAACTTCTCAAGAATGTCCGGTTTTCGGGCGGCTCGCCGCTCGAAACGGAGACCGTCAAGGAAGCCATCCGCGACGCGCAGTCGACGCTCGGCGCATCGGGCCGCGTCGTCATTCGCCCCTCCGGCACCGAGCCGCTGATCCGCGTCATGGCCGAGGCCGACGACCGTTCGATGGTCGAGAAGGTCGTCGACGATCTTGTCGGCGTGATCGGAAACGCGCGCAGCGCCGCCTGAAACATGACCCGATCCTGACAAGAAAGCCTTCCGACCCGTCGGGAGGCTTTCGTCGTTTCAGGCGTCCGCAAAGCAGAAGCAACCTGTGATTAAGGTAAAAAATTAGGGTTAAGGGCCATTTAACCTTTCTGCGCGATTCTTCGTCCGTGCAATTTCCGGGGGTAATCAGACGAGCCCGGCGTCTGAGAGGATGAAGATCATGAAACTCAGCATTGTCGCGGCCCTGGCGGCCGGTACAGTTCTCGCCCTGCCGGTCGTGCCGTCGATCGCCGCAGATATCTACGTGCCGCCGGTCTATGAAGAAGCGCCCGTGCCCGTGCCGCAGTTCGGCGGCTGGTATCTGCGCGGCCATGTCGGCATGAGCAACCAGCATTATGACGGGCTCGATTACGAGTATTTCGATGTTCCGGGCTTCACCCAGAATTGGCTCGACGAGGGCGGGTTCGCCTCGGCGCCGCTCGTCGGTGCAGGCGTCGGCTATGCCTTCAACGACTGGCTGCGCGCCGACGTGACCGCCGAATATCGCGGCAAGGCAAGCTTCTATGCGCTCGACACCTTCACGAATAACGCGACGGGCGCTCTGGCGGGAACCAACTCCTACACCGCCACCAAGTCCGAACTGCTGCTGCTGGCGAATGCCTATGCGGATCTCGGCAATTTCGGCGGCGTGTCGCCCTATATCGGCGCCGGCATCGGCGCTTCGCGAAATACGATCGCGCATTTCAACGACACCAACGTGTTTTCGAATGCGGGCGGATACGCGCCGAAGAAGTCGCAATGGGAAATGGCCTGGGCGCTTCATGCAGGTTTCGGCTATGCGGTCACCGACCAGCTCACCATGGACCTCGGCTACAGCTATGTTCACCTCGGCGACGGCAAGACCGGCGTCGCGCAGAACTACGATCCCGCCTTCTCGCGGCCCAATGACGGCTTCACCTTCAACGATCTCGCCTCGCACGATCTGAAGCTGGGCTTCCGCTACAAGTTCAACTGATCCGAGGGTCGTCTGCACGTCGAAAAGCCCGGTTCACGCCGGGCTTTTCTTGTTGCCGGCGAGGCAATTGCGGGTCCCGGTTTATGCTTAACCGTGAATTAACCGGGATGGTTAATGATCGTTCGCATCAGGAGTTCCGGCGCCGTTGGTCGCCGTCATTGGGAGTTCACGCTGATGCGAACAATTCTGCGCCTTGCCGCCTCCGCCGCCTTGCTTGCGGTGTTCGCCGGTCCGTCTTTCGCCGCCGATTACGATCCGCCGATCTTCATCGAGCAGGCGCCGGAATATGTTCCGGTCGAAATCGGCTCAGGCTGGTATCTGCGTGGCGACGTCACCTACATGATCGACGATCCGCTCTACGAATTCACCTTTCTCGGTGAAGAGACACGCAACAACCGCTTCGGCGGTTCGGTCGGCGTCGGCTACCATTTCAACGATCTCTTTCGCGGCGATGTGAGCATCGGCCTTCTCGCCAGCGACCGTTTCAGCGTCGCCAGCGGTCCTGACCGGCTGGATGCCAAGCATGACGCCTGGTACGGCATGGCGAACGGCTATCTCGACCTCGGCACGGTTGCCGGCTTCACGCCCTATGTCGGCGCAGGCGCCGGTCTTCTCTATACGCGCCAGGCCTACAACCGCAGCTTCAACGGGGTTCCGGTCTTCGGCTTCGAGGAAGAGCAGACCAATTTCGCCTATGCCCTCAATGCCGGCGTCAACTATCAGGTCGCCGACAATGTCTCGCTCGATTTCGGCTACCAGTATGTCGATTCGCCGCGCGCGGAATATCTGAACACCGACACGCTCGCCGTCGAACGCGGGATCGACTTCCATCAGGTCAAGGTCGGCCTGCGCTACGATCTCTGGTAGACGACATCTCATCGGTCGGACAAGGGCGGGCTTCGGCTCGCCCTTTTGCGTTGCGCGTGCTCCAAAAGCGACGCCAACAATCCTCTTGACGCCGCGCAAGCGAAGGAATATCGCCGTCAGTGGGCCACCCCTCCCCAACGAGGGGCCAGCTATCTGGAAGGATAGAACCATGACGATGATCGTCCCGAAGCCGGAAGTGCGTCCGGCAAACCCCAATTTCTCCTCAGGTCCCTGCTCCAAGCGCCCCGGCTGGTCGCTCGATGCGCTTGCCGACGCCCCGCTCGGCCGCTCGCACCGCGCGAAAGTCGGCAAGGCCAAGCTGCAACAGGCGATCGACCTGACGCGCGACGTTCTTCAGGTGCCGGCCGACTACCGCATCGGCATCGTGCCGGCGTCGGACACCGGCGCCGTCGAAATGGCGCTCTGGTCGCTGCTCGGCGAGCGCGGCGTCGAAGTGGTTGCCTGGGAATCGTTCGGTTCGGGCTGGGTGACCGACGTCGTCAAACAGCTCAAGCTCGACGATGCGCGCAAGATCGAGGCGCCCTATGGCGAATTGCCCGATCTCGCGCAGATCGACTTTTCCCGCGACGTGGTCTTCACCTGGAACGGCACGACCTCGGGTGTACGCGTGCCGAACGGCGATTTCATCCCCGCCAACCGCAAGGGCCTGACGATCTGCGATGCGACGTCCGCCGCCTTCGCGCAGCGCCTCGACTTTGCCAAGCTCGATGTCGTCACCTTCTCCTGGCAGAAGGTGCTGGGCGGCGAGGCCGCGCACGGGATGCTGATCCTCTCGCCGCGTGCGGTGGAGCGCCTGGAAAGCTACAAGCCGGCTTGGCCGCTGCCGAAGATCTTCCGCCTGACCTCGGGCGGCAAGCTGATCGAGGGCATCTTCAAGGGCGAGACGATCAATACGCCGTCGATGCTCTGCGTCGAAGACTATATCGACGCGCTCGAATGGGCGCAGTCGGCCGGCGGCCTCGACGGGCTGGTCGCCCGCGCCGACGCCAATTTCAAGGTGCTCGACGATTTCGTCGCAAGTTCCGAATGGGCCGGACATCTTGCCGTCGTTCCCGAGACGCGCTCGAACACGTCGGTTTGCCTTTCCATCGTCGATCCCGAGTTCACCGCACTCTCCGATGATGCGCAGCAGGCTTTTGCCAAAGCGATGGTCTCCGCGCTCGACAAGGAAGGCGTCGCCTTCGACATCGGCGCCTATCGCGACGCGCCGGCCGGTCTGCGGATCTGGGCGGGGGCGACCGTCGAGACGGCCGACCTGGAAAGACTGACGCCGTGGCTCGACTGGGCCTTCGCCAGCCAGAAGGCCGCGCTCAAGGCGGCCGCTTGAAATTTTCCGGAAGCCGGCGAACGGCTTCCGCTCTTTTCCCGTTTCGCATCGTTCAAGGAGGCCAGCCATGGCGCCCCGCGTACTCGTATCCGACAAGCTCTCTCCCACCGCCGTCCAGATTTTCAAGGACCGCGGGGTCGAGGTCGACTATCTGCCCGATCTCGGCAAGGACAAGGAAAAACTTCTCGAAGTGATCGGGCAGTATGACGGCCTTGCCATCCGCTCTGCGACCAAGGTCACCGAAAAGCTGATCGCCGCCGCGCCCAAGCTCAAGGTCGTCGGCCGCGCCGGCATCGGCGTCGACAATGTCGACATCCCGGCCGCCTCGCGGCGCGGCATCATCGTCATGAACACGCCTTTCGGCAATTCGATCACCACGGCCGAGCACGCGATCGCGCTGATGTTCGCCGTTGCGCGGCAACTGCCCGAGGCGAATGCTTCGACCCATGCCGGCAAGTGGGAGAAGAACCGCTTCATGGGTGTCGAGATCACGGGCAAGACGCTCGGCGTCATTGGCTGCGGCAATATCGGCTCGATCGTCGCCATGCGCGGCGTCGGCTTGAAGATGCATGTCATCGCCTTCGATCCTTTCCTGTCGGAAGGCCGGGCGCAGGAGCTTGGCGTGGAGAAGGTCGAACTGGACGACGTGTTCACGCGTTCGGACTTCATCACGCTGCACACGCCGATGACCGACAAGACGCGCGGCATCATCAACAGGGACGCACTGGCGAAGATGAAAGACAGCGTGCGCATCATCAATTGCGCGCGCGGCGGCCTGATCGTCGAGGCGGATCTGATCGAGGCGCTGAAATCCGGCAAGGTCGCCGGCGCCGGCATCGACGTCTTCGAGGTCGAGCCGGCGACCGACAGTCCGCTTTTCGGCATGGAGAACGTCGTGGCGACGCCGCATCTGGGCGCGGCAACGTCCGAAGCGCAGGAGAATGTCGCACTCCAGGTCGCCGAGCAGATGGCGGATTATCTGGTCAAGGGCGCGGTATCGAACGCCATCAACATGCCCTCTATCACGGCCGAGGAGGCGCCGCGCCTCAAGCCCTTCATCAAATTGGCCGAAGTCCTGGGCGCCTTCGTCGGCCAGGTAACCGAGGAGCCGATCCAGGAAGTCGAGATCCTGTTCGACGGCAATACGGCGTCGATGAACACGCGCGCATTGGTCTCGGCGACGCTGGCCGGGCTGATCCGGCCGCAGGTCGCCGACGTCAACATGGTCTCCGCGCCGATCATGGCGAAGGAGCGTGGCGTCGTCCTTTCCGAGGTGCGCCGCGACAAGTCGGGCGTCTTCGACGGTTACATCCGCCTCAACGTCAAGACGAAGACGAAGATGCGCTCGATCGCCGGCACCTGCTTCTCCGACGGCAAGCCGCGCTTCATCCAGATCAAGGGCATTAATCTGGACGCGGAAGTGGGCGAGCACATGCTCTACACCACCAATGCCGACGCGCCCGGCATCATCGGCCTGCTCGGTACGGTGTGCGGTACGAACGGCGTCAACATCGCCAACTTCCAACTCGGCCGAAACCGACCGGGCGGCGACGCCATCGCGCTTCTCTATCTCGATAAGCCGTTCCCGGAAAAGGTGCTCGAAGAAGTGCGCGCCCATCCGGCGATCGAATCGGCCAAGCCGCTTCAGTTCAACATTGCGGGTTGATCTCGCTGTCGCGGGATAAGATCAGAGGCGCGGAGCGATCCGCGCCTTTTTCATGTCTTGTCGCGCTCTTCCAGATGGGTCTGGAGCAGGCGCAGGTTGCGTGTCGACGCCTTGTAGAACAAGTCGAAGACGGAGCCAAGGATGGGCACCGAACCGACGACCGTATCGACGGCGACATTGCCGGCCATCTTGACGAGCATCGACTTCGGCGCTCCGAGCCGGTGCGCCTTGACGATGACGTAGGTCGAGATCGCGCCGGCCACGAGATCGCCGGCGCCGGGGATGAGGCCAAGCACGGGATCGATGCCGAAACGCACGCCGATGCCGGGAATCTTCCAGCGCGTGTCGAGGAGCTTCGCGAGGCGGCGAACCTCGTCCAGTTCCTTGGCGAAATCGGCCACGGGCCGTTCGAGCCGGGGGGCGGCGGTCGCGATCATCTGCGCAACACGATCCAGACGGCGTGGATGATACCCGGAATGTAGCCGAGCAGCGTCAGGATGATGTTGAGCCAGAAATGAAGGCCAAAACCGACCTGCAGGAAAACGCCGAGCGGCGGCAGGATGATCGCGGCGATGATGCGGATGAGGTCCATTTGTTCTCACACGTTGTAGGAAAGATGCCCTTCAACGCGCGAGCGGGCCATTGTTTCCCTCGATCCGGGCAGCCGCACGCCGGCCGCTGATTTCGGCCATGGCAATGCCGCCCATGACCAGCACCATGGCGACGGCGTGGAAAGGTTCGAACGCTTCGCCCAGGATGACGATCGACAGGATCGTGCCGAGGATCGGCACGAGATTGATGAACAGTCCCGCTCGGTTCGCGCCGATCATCTCGACGCCACGCATGAAGAAGATCTGCGACAGGAGCGAGGGGAATAGCGCCGTGTAGGCAACGATCGCCCATCCGCGCGCATCCGGCAGGACCAGCCGGTCCGTCGCCGCTTCCCAGGCTACGAATGGCACGGAGGCGACCATGGCGCCGAAGACCATGACGATCATGATGCTTTGCCAGTGGATGGCCGGCTTGAAGCGCAGCGCCACGGTATAGAAGCTGTAAAGCAGCACGGCGACCACCATCAGCGCGTCGCCCCGGTTGATTTCCAGCCCGAAGAGGCGCGCCAGTTCGCCATGGCTGGCGACGATCGCCACGCCGACGATGGAGAGGACGAAACCGGCGATCTGCGCCGATGTGACGCGCATGGCGAAAAGCAGGAAATTCGCGGCCATGATGACCATCGGCATCGCCGCCTGCTCGATCGAGACGTTGATCGCCGAGGTGAACAAAAGCGCGCTGTAGAGCGCCGCATTGAACCAGGCAAAGCCGGCCGCGCCGAGGATGAAGAGCAAGGCGAGCTTGCCGCGCGCCGCCTTCCAGTCGCGCCGCAACTGTTTCCAGCCGATGAGGCCGATCACGACAAGGCCGACGGTCCAGCGGGCGAAGGTCAGCATCATCGGCGAGATGTGGCCGACGGCCAGCTTGCCGGCGATGGCGTTGCCCGCCCACATCAGGGCCGTCAGGAATAGAAGGATGTAGGCGGTGCGAACCATGGCGGCCTTCGTCGGCGAGGCCTTCTGTCTATTCACCGGCCACCGCAGGGTAAACCGGCCGGCAAACAAATAATGATTGACCCAGAGCGCAAGCTTTCGCGCGGGAAGGGGTCGCGTATGCCATGATTGCCCGCTATAGAGGCTCTCGTTTTTGCGAGGGGCCATGCGCCCGACACGGATGAGGATAGGGTTTCATGGCCAATGTGGTGGTCGTCGGTTCGCAATGGGGCGACGAAGGCAAGGGCAAGATCGTCGACTGGCTTTCCGAGCGGGCCGATGTCGTTGTGCGCTTTCAGGGCGGCCACAATGCCGGCCACACGCTGGTCGTCGACGGCAAGGTCTACAAGCTGTCGCTGCTGCCTTCCGGCGTCGTGCGCCCCGGCAAGATGTCGATCATCGGCAATGGCGTCGTGTTCGACCCGCACGCCTTCGTCGCCGAGATGACGCGCCTGCGCGAGCAGGGCGTCGTGATCGACCCGGATCGGTTGAAGATCGCCGAGAACACGGCCCTTATCCTATCGCTGCACCGCGAACTCGACGGTTTCCGCGAGGATGCGGCGTCGAATTCGGGCACCAGGATCGGCACCACGCGCCGCGGCATCGGCCCGGCCTATGAGGACAAGGTCGGCCGGCGTGCGGTGCGTGTCATGGATCTTGCCGACCTCGAAACGCTGCCTTCCAAGGTGGACCGCCTCCTGACGCACCACAATGCGCTGCGCCGCGGTTTGGGACATGGCGAAGTTTCCCATGAGACGATCATGGAGGAGTTGACCAGCATCGCCGAGCAGATCCTCCCCTATATGGATCGGGTGTGGAAAGTGCTCGACGATGCGCGGCGGGCCGGCGAGCGCATCCTGTTCGAGGGCGCGCAGGGAACGCTGCTCGACATCGATCATGGCACCTATCCGTTCGTGACCTCGTCGAACACGGTCGCCGGCCAGGCCGCGACCGGCGCGGGCGTCGGCCCCGGCGCCATCGGCTATGTGCTCGGCATCACCAAGGCCTATACGACGCGCGTCGGCGAGGGTCCGTTCCCGAGCGAGCAGGACAACGAGATCGGCGAATTCCTCGGCACGCGCGGTCGCGAATTCGGCACGGTGACGGGCCGCAAGCGTCGTTGCGGCTGGTTCGACGCGGTTCTCGTGCGCCAGGCGGTGGCGGTCAACGGCATCGACGGCATCGCCTTGACCAAGCTCGACGTTCTCGACGGTCTGGAGGAGATCAAGGTCTGCACCGGCTATCGTCTCGACGGCGAGGTGATCGACTATCTTCCGGCAAGCCAGGGCGCGCAGGCGCGCGTCGAGCCGATCTACGAGACGCTCGAAGGCTGGAAGGGCACGACCGCCAACGCGCGCTCGTGGAACGACCTGCCGGCCCAGGCGGTCAAGTATGTGCGCCATATCGAAGAGTTGATCGGCGCGCCCGTGGCGCTGCTTTCGACCAGCCCCGAGCGCGACGACACCATACTTGTGACCGATCCCTTTCAAGACTAGTTTCGGGTTCGCATAGGGACCCTGACTTCCGGTGGCGGAAGCCAGATAAGGCATAGTTTCGCATGGCAGATTTCGTAGCGGTTCTGAAGAAGACGATCGACGGCCTCAAGGACAACTCGCCGCAGATGCGCGAGAAGGTCTATGACAAGGCGCGAGCGACGATCGAGGCGAAGCTGGCAGCGCTCAATCCGCCGCCTCCGGCCGCGGTAGCCGAGCGCCAGCGCCAGTCGCTCGAGGCCGCGATCGTGCAGGTTCGCGACGAGTATGCCGCGCCATCGCCGCCCGCTTCCGACCCCGATTTCGAGCAGGATTTCTCGAACTTTTTCGGCGAGGAGCAGGAGGGCGCGCGCCCATCGTCCCGTGAAGAACCAGCCGATTACGCGGATGAGCCCTACCAGCCGGTGCCGTCACGTCCGGCCGACGAAATCTACGACGAACCGGGTGCCGCGGCTGATGCCGGGCAAGGGGGCATCGCAGGCTATGACGAAGACTATACCGAGCGGCCCTACTCGGATGCCTATGCCGACGATGCACAGTGGCAGGAAGACGCGCAGCGTGACGTTTTCGGCGACGACGCTCATGCGGATCGGGCGGCGCTGCGTTCGGACGAATATGAGGACGATGCTGCCGGCGCGCAGCCGCTCTATGCGCCGCGCGTTCCCGTCCGCAAGAAGCGTGGCGCCAGCACCGGCATGGTCGCTGCGCTTCTGGTGCTGATCGTGGTTGCGGGCGCCGGCTACGGCGTCTGGCTCAATCGCGACGACTTCGCCTCGATGTTCGGCTCCGCGCCGCAACCCGTCGCCACCGAGCCGACGCCTGCCGAGCCGGAAGACGCGGACGTCGCATCCACGCCCGCTGACGAAGCCGAATCCGAAGCACCGGTCGAGACACCTTCCGCCGAGGCCGAGAAGTTCACGCAACGGCTGCTCCCCGACGGGACCGAGGTTGATGAGGGCGTCGCCGACGAGGAGCCCACGATCGGCGAGGGAACGTCGGTCGCCGCAGTCACGCCGTCCGATCAGGCGCAGGGCGCGACATCAGGGTCTGCCGCCGGCGAAGATCAAGACCAGGATCAGCCGCAGCTTGCTGTCGGCCAGCGCGCCATCTTCTACGAGGAACGCACGGCGAACGCCGAGGGTTCTGCGGAATCAGGCACGATCTTGTGGTCTTTGGTGCAGGAATCGCCGGGCGGAGACCTGCCGCCGGAGGCCGCAATCCGCGCAGAAGTGACGATCCCCGCGCGCGATCTTCAGCTTCGCATGACGATCCGCCGCAATGGCGATCAGTCGCTGCCGGCCAGCCACATCATCGAGATGATCTTCCTGACGTCCGACGATTTTTCGGGCGGATCGATCGACAATGTGTTGCGCGTGGCGATGAAGGACACCGAGCAGGCGGCCGGCAACCCGTTGATCGGCATTCCAGCCAAGATCGCGGACGGCTTCTTCCTCGTCGCCCTGTCGGATTCATCCGCCGAGGTCGAGGCGAACACCACGCTGCTGCGCCGCCAGAGCTGGATCGACATTCCGATCACCTATGGTTCGGGACGCCGCGCCCTGATGACGATGGAAAAGGGAATTCCCGGCGACCGTGTCTTCCAGGAAGCGCTCAGGGCCTGGGCCGCGCTGGCCCCGATCGCCGAAGAGAGCGACGAGCAGCCGCAATAGAAACGAAAACGCCGGCTTCTAGACTCCTTCACGTTTTGACGGAAGCGTATCCTGCGTTGGCGATATAGTTCTGGCATTCGAGAGCGTCGATAGTTTCGACGAGGGTGCCGATGTGGCGCCAAGTGTCTTCAACGGTTCGCTTCT
>JAESGM010000502.1_pt1 | contig 27998 bp, 25 predicted proteins | sample 9269721 | NCBI WGS metagenome assembly JAESGM01 (sample SAMN15720920, study PRJNA650825) | algae metagenome | isolation source: Komarekiella atlantica HA4396-MV6 and co-occurring heterotrophs from... | place: USA: Theobald House, Kauai, HI | collected 2009-07-29 | reverse complement strand
CTTTCGCGAGTTCTTAACGCGACGCGCGTGGCCGGGTTCCGGTCGATCGCCGGAGTCGCCTTTGCCTGCACCGCCGGCGCTGCCTTCGCCGCCGAGCCCGCGCCCGCCGTCGGCGGTCCGTTCGAGCCGGTCCGCGCCGAGAAGAGCGACCCGCAGTTCCGCGCGCTGTTCATGACCTGGAAGCGCGCCGAGCAGGCCGATCTGGGCGTGATGTCGGTGCCGTCGATCAAGCCGGTCGCGAACCTCAGCTTCACGTCCGAGTTCGGGGTCCGCTCCGACCCGTTCCGCGGCACGGCCGCGATGCACGCCGGCGTCGACATCCCCGGCGCGGTGGGCACGCCGATCTACGCGACGGCCGATGGCGTCGTCGGTCGCGCCACCTGGTCCGGCGGCTATGGCAACCTCGTCGAGCTCGAGCATGGCCGCGGTCTCCAGACCCGCTATGGCCACCTGTCCAAAATCCTCGTCGCGCCCGGCTCGCGCGTGAAGCGCGGCGACCTGATCGCGCTGATGGGCTCGACCGGCCGTTCGACCGGCAGCCACCTTCACTATGAAGTCCGCATGGACGGCCGCGCCGTGAACCCGCTGCCCTATCTCGATACCGAGCGCTACGCCGTCGCGATGCGCCAGCGCGTCAACGCGATGACGGTGCAGCTCGCCCAGGGCGGCCCGGACGTCGACGGCAGCGCCGAATAAGCGATAACAGGAGAGGAGGCCGCCGGCGCTTGTCGGCGGCCGACCCTCGGCCTATCTTCGGTCGGTGACCGAAGCCATCCACCTGACCCCGTCCGCCGCCGCCCGCGTCGCCGCCATTGCCGAACGGCAGGGCAAGCCGCCGGTGCTGCGCCTCTCCGTGGAGGGCGGCGGCTGCTCGGGCTTCCAGTACCGCTTCGGGCTTGCCGACGCGATCGATGCCGAGGACGCGACGGTGGAGACCGACGGCGTCCGGCTGGTCGTCGACCCCATCTCGCTGGATCTCGTGCGCGGCGCGCATGTCGATTATGTCGAAGACCTTGGCGGGGCCGCTTTCAAAGTCGCCAATCCCAATGCCGCCTCCGGGTGCGGCTGCGGATCGAGCTTCTCGGTCTGACATCCCCGCTGGACGGCGCAGCGCGTCGCGCTACTGAGGTGCGATGCGGATCGCGACTTACAATGTGAACGGCATCAAGGCGCGCCTGCCGCGCCTGCTGGAATGGCTGGACGAGCAGAAGCCCGACATCGTCTGCCTCCAGGAACTCAAGAGCAGCGACGAGACCTTTCCCGAGCGCGAGATCCGCGACGCGGGCTACGGCGCCGTCTGGCACGGGCAGAAGGGGTTCAACGGCGTCGCCGTGCTTGCCCGGGGCGCCGATCCGGTCGAGCGGATGCGCGGCCTTCCGGGCGATCCCGACGACACGCACAGCCGCTATCTCGAGGCGGAGGTGGACGGGCTAGTCGTCGCGTCGATCTACCTTCCCAACGGCAACCCGGTGCCCGGACCGAAATTCGACTATAAATTGCTCTGGATGGACCGGCTGATCGCCCATGCGGCCGGGCTGCACGCGTCCGAGCAGCCGGTGGTGCTCGCGGGCGACTATAATGTCATCCCGGCCGACGACGACGTGTTCTCGATCCGCGCCATGGCCAGCGACGCGCTGATGCAGCCCGAAAGCCGCGCGGCCTTTCGCCGGCTCGTCCACCAGGGCTGGACGGACGGGCTCCGTGCGCGCCATCCGGTCGCGCAGCTCTGGACCTTCTGGGACTATCAGGCGGGCTGCTGGCAGCGCGACGCGGGCTTCCGCATCGACCACCTGCTGCTGAGCCCGGTCGCCGCCGACCGGCTGGTCGATGCCGGCGTCGACAAGAGCTATCGCGGCCGCGAAAAGGCCAGCGACCATGCGCCGACCTGGGTGGTGCTCCGCGACTGAGCTGAACCGTCACCCCGCTTGCGCGGGGATGACGAGGACGGCGATCAGAGCGCCTTCTGGTAGATCCGGTACGTCTTGTTGATCCGGCTCTCGATCGTCTCGGCGATGGCGACCATGCCCTGATTGTCCTCGAGCACCCAGCCGATCTCGCCGCGGGTCGATCCATAATGGGCGATCGCGCGCCGGCGCGAATATTCGATCATCATGAAGGCGAGCTGGCTCGCCAGCCGCGATGCCTGCAGCCGCTTGACCACGCCCATCAGTGGCACGCGCACCGTGCGCGCCTTCGGGCGCCGCAACCACAGGAGCAGCTTCGCCCAGCCGAACGGGAAGAGCGCGCCCTTGAGCGGCCGGATTGCCTCGTTGAGGTCGGGAAGCGTGATCATGAACGCGACCGGCTCGCCTTCCACCTCGGCGATGTAGATCAGGTCCTCGAACACGATCGGCTTCAGCCTCCTGCCGACCTCCTCGACCTCCGGATCGGTCAGCGGGACGAAGCCCCAATTGTCCGACCATGCGTCGTTGAGGATGGCGAGGATGATCGCGGCTTCCTGGTCGAAGCGCGACTTGTCGACGCGGCGGACGTTGATGCGCGCATTCTTCTCGCCGGCGGCGACGATGCGCTCGACCAGCGGCGGAAAGCCCTTGGTGATGTCGAGGTCGTAGGTGTGCAGGTCCTTCGCCTTGGCATAGCCGGCCGCCGTGACCCAACTCTGATAGGCTCTGTCGTGATGACCCATCATCACCGTGGGCGGGTGGTCGTGGCCCTCGATCAGCAGGCCCGGCTCTTCCCAGACCGACAGGCTGACGGGGCCGACAGCGCGGGTCATGCCCTTGTCGCGCAGCCAATGTTCGGCGCGGGCGAGCAGAGCGGCCCCGATCTCGGCATCGTCGGCGTCGAAGTGACCCCAGAAGCCGGTGCCCGGGCCGAAGCCCTGGTCGGCGGGCTGTTCGAGCGCGAGCCGGTCGATATGGGCGGAGATGCGCCCGACCACCTTGCCGCCGCGCCGCGCCAGGAACAGTTGCGCCTCGGCGTGGGTGAACCAGGCGTTCTTGCCCGGCGTGATCGCGGCGATCGCCTCGCCCTTCAGCGGCGGAACCCAGTTCGGGTCGCCCGCGTAGCGGTGATAGACATAGTCGACGAAATCGTGCCGCCCGCCCGGGCTGGTCACGGGAATGATCTGGAAGGTCGAAGCCATGGCGCTCCTTAGCCCCGGCTTGACGCTTCGCAAAGCGGGGCCGGCCCTTCCGCTGCCATGGTGCGGCCACTATCTTCCCTCAGGACAAGATGATGAACTCGACCCTCGCCTTCGATCGCCATGTCGCCGACGCGTCGCCCGATGCGGGCCCGCGCGCGCGCATCAAGATCGCCGACGACGCGGCGCTGCTGAAGGCGGCGGCCGAGATCGCGCGCGACCTCAATCCGGTGCGCCCGGGCATCTACTGGGCCGATTTTCTCGCTTCGGTGGCGATCGGCTATGGCGCGCTCGCGGCGGCGATCGCGGCGCCGTCGCTTGCGCTCGGGCTGGTCGCGGCCCTGGTGTCGGTGCTCGCGCTGTACCGGGCGGAGAGCTTCGTCCACGAGCTCACGCATGTGAAGCACAGCGCGCTGAAGGGCTTCCGCGCCGGCTGGAACGCGCTGATCGGCATCCCGCTGCTCGTGCCTTCCTTCATGTACGAGGGCGTGCACAATCTTCACCATGCCAAGACCCGCTACGGCACCGCCGACGACCCCGAGTATCTGCCGCTCGCGCTGATGAAGCCGTGGACGCTGCCGGCCTTCCTGCTGATCGCCGCGCTCGCGCCGGTCGGCCTGCTGATCCGCTATGCCGTACTCGCGCCGCTCTCGCTGCTGTCGCCCGCGCTGCGCCGGGTCGTGGTCGAGCGCTATTCGGGGCTGGTCATCAATCCCGCGTTCCGCCGCCGCCCGCCCGAAGGCGAGGCGAAGACGCGGTGGATCCGGCAGGAAATCGCGGCGAGCGCATGGGCGATCTCGCTGCTGGTCGTGGTCGCCACCGGCACCGTGCCGCTGCGCGCCTTCCTGATCTTCCTCGGCATCGCGGCGACGGTGGCGCTGATCAACCAGCTGCGCACGCTCGTCGCGCATCTCTGGGAGAATGACGGCGAGCCGATGTCGGTCACCGCCCAGTATCTCGACAGCGTGAACGTGCCGCCGCCGGCGCTGCTGCCGGGCCTGTGGGCCCCGGTCGGGCTGCGCTACCACGCGCTTCACCACCTGCTGCCGAGCCTGCCCTATCATGCGCTGGGCGAGGCGCATCGCCGGCTCGCCGCGATGCTCGATCCGGGCTCGCCCTATCACAAGGCCAATTATGCCGGCATGCCGGGGCTGATCGGCAAGATCGCCGCCAGCACGATGACGCGCGGCCGCTAGGCCAGTCCGATCCGTCGTGCCGGGCCGCCCAGCGCGGCGCGGTCGGCATGGGGCAGGCCGGCGCGCAGCACCAGCCACAGCACCGGCCAGAACAGCAGCACCAGCCCGATCGCCCGCACCGGCGCGCCGAGCGGCGCCAGCGCCACGCCGGCCGCCCAAAGCAGGGCGACGCCTGCACCCGCGATCGCGAGCAGCTTCAGCGCCGCCCGGTCGAACGCGACCAGCCCGTCGCTGATGCGGAGCTCGAGCGTGGCGGCCCAGGCGATCAGCACCGTCCCCACGCTCACCGCGATCGCCATCCCGGTCGCGCCGAGCGACGGCACCAGCCACCAGCCGACCAGCGCCCAGGCGGCCAGCCCCGCGACCGAGTTGACCAGCGGCAGCACGCGATGTCCGGTCATCTCGACGACCGGGGTCGCCGGGCCGACCACTGCCTCGCCGGCCCGGCCGATCACAAGCACGACGAGCAGCGGAAGCGCCGCCATCGCCTCGGGCGCGAAGCCGCTCAATATGTCGCGTGCGAGCAGGATCAGCAGCCCGGACAGCGGGATCACGAACGCGATCGAGAGCCGGGTCGCGAAGCCGTAGAGCGTCGCCACCCCGGCGCGGTCGTGCGCGGCCTGGCTGGCGGCGAGCGGCGCCAGCACATATTGGAAGGCCTGGCGCACGATCAGCGGGATCGACGCGACCTTGCGCGCGATGCCGAACAGCCCCGCCGCGGTCGCCCCGCGCGCGCCCGGCAGGGCGAGGTTGAGCAGGATCGCCGGCAAGTCGTTGAACAGCCGGCGGCTGACCGCGCTCGGCAGCAGCGCGACCCCGGTCCTGAGCAACTCGCGCCTCAGTGCCGGCGGGATCGGCGCGTGCAGCAGCAGGCGCGGGTCGTAATAGCGCGCCAGCAGCCGGGCGGCGAGGAGCGCGGTCAGCGCCAGGCTCGCCAGATGGGCGAGCAGCAGCCCCAGGCTCTGCACCCCGAGCGCGAAGAAGCCGATCGCGAAGCCCAGCCGCGCGACCTGCTCCCAGAAGATGCGCAGGCGGATCTCCGGCCCGAACGCCCGCCGCGCGCGCGCCGCCGACGTCGCGACCTCGACGAAGGTCCACAAGGGCAGCGCCCAGGCGAACAGCGCGATCGCGAGCGGAAGCTGCGCGCTGTCCTCGGGCGCGGCCGATACCAGCCCGGCCAGCGGCGCCGCGAACAGCGTCGCGAGCAGCGCCAGCACGCTCGCGGGCACGACCGACACGATCAGCGCGAAGCGCACCGCCGCGTGTGCGTTGGCCTCGCTTTCGGTCGGGACGACGCGCTGCAGCGCCTGCGTCATCGACAGGTCGACGATGTTCTCGACGATGTTCACCGCTGCCCAGAGCACGGTGTAGACGCCGTAGGTCGCGATCCCGAACAGCCAGGTGTAGACCGGTTGCGCGACGACCTCGATCAGCGCACCCAGCCGCGCCACCGCCGCAAGCCCGGCCCCGCGGGCGACGTCCGCGCGGGAGACCGCGCCGGTCACTCCTCGGACCGCACCAGCACGGTCTCGCCGATCATCAGGAAGAGGAGGAAGGGCGCCCAGGCGGCGAGCAGCGGCGGATAGGCGCCGAGATTGCCCATCGCGAGCGCGAAATTGTCGGCGACGAAATAGGTGAAGCCCAGCGCCATCCCGACCACCGCCCGGATGAGCAGCCGGCCCGATCGCGCGAGGCCGAAGCCGGCGACCGCCCCGAGCAGCGGCATCAGCACCGACGACAAGGGCCCGGACAGCTTGTGCCACAGGCTTGCCTCGAGCGCCTGGGTCGGCCGACCCGCCGCCTTCAGATCGTCGATCGCGCGCGCGAGGTCGCGGAACGACAGCCCGTCCGGATCGACATTGGCGAGCGTGAACTGGTCGGGCCGGACGCCGGCGAGCGCGCGGACGCTGCCGATGTTCGACCGGACCCCCGACGAGACGTCGAACCGCTGCGCGCCGGTCAGGATCCAGCCGTCGCGGTCGAAGCGACCCGCGGTCGCGGTGACGACCGAGATCAGCGAGCCGCCCCGCCGGTCGTAGACGGCGACGTCGGTCAGCCGCGTCGCGGCGCCGCGCCCGGCGGCGGCGCCGGCGCGGACCAGGTCCTCGCCGTCGCGGACCCAGACGTTCGAAAGAACCCCCGCACCCTTGGGCAACGGCCCATATTCGACCTTCTGCCACGCCGAGAGCGTCGCCGTCGCGCGGGCGACGACACGCTCGTTGAAGGCAAAGCTGATGCCGGCGACCATCAGCCCGGTCAGCACCAGGGGCGCCAGGATCTGGTGTGCGGAAAGCCCCGAGGCCTTGAGCGAGATGACCTCGCTGTTCTGGTTGAGCGTGGCGAGCGTGATCAGCGTGCCGAGCAGCACCGAGAAGGGCAGGAAACGCGCGACGATCTGGGGCGCGCGCAGCCCGATATAGGTCCAGAGCTCGCCTTGGCCGTTGCCCGGATAGGCGAGCACGTCACCGCTCTCGCCGAGCAGGTCGAGCGTCATCAGGATCAGCACCAGCCCCGCGAGCACCGAGAAGGTGCGCACGAGGAACATGCGGCCCATGTAGATCGAGACCGTCCGCGACGGGAAGAAGCTCGTCATCCGGCCTCCGCCAGGCGGCGGCGCCGACGGCGACCGGAGAAGTCGAACCAGCCGCGGACCGCGGCGCTCGCCTTCGCGAACAGCCGCTCGAGCCCGCCGATCGGCTGGCCGCCCGGCACGTGCGCGAGTTGCCAGTAGAGCCACCAGATGAGCGCGGCGAACAGCAGGAACGGCAGCCAGAGCGCGATCAGCGGATCGAGCCGGCCGAGCGATCCCATGTCCTGCGCATATTCGTTCACCTTGTGGTAGGTCACGACCATCACGATCGACAGGAACACGCCAAGGCCCGAGGAGGAGCGCTTGGGCGGCACGGCGAGCGCCACCGCGAGCAGCGGCAGCAGCAGCATCATCGCCACTTCGACGATGCGGAAGTGGAAATTGGCGCGGCTCTCGTTGCGGACGTTCAGCGGCTGCTTCTGGTCGAATCCGAGCCGCACCAGTTCGGGGATGGTCAGCTCGCGGTCCTTGCCGCCGCGGCGTCGGAACGCCTCGATCTTGGGCAGGTCGATCGGCAGGTCGTGCGAGGTGAACGAGAGGACGCGGGGCGCGCGGAAGCCGGGCTCGTTATGGATGAGCGTGCCGTTCTTCAGGCGGAAGATGATCGTGTCGGGATCGTCGGTGGCGAGGAACGTCCCGCGCTCGGCGGTCACCGCGAGGCTGCGGCCCTGCGCGCCTTCCGCGCGGACGAAAATGCCCGACAGGTCGCGCCCGCGATCCTGACTTTCCTCGATGCGCAGCGTCATCCGGCGGCCGAGATTGGTGAACTCGCCGACCTTGATCGACGCGCCCAGCGCGCCCGACCGCAGCTCGAACTGCAGGCCTTCATAGGCGTAGCGCGCATAGGGCTGGACGAAGCCGACGATGGCGAGGTTGATGAGCGCGAGCGCGGCCGTGTACATATAGGGCACCCGCAGCAGGCGGCCGTAGCTGAGCCCGACGGCGCGCAGCGCGTCCAGCTCGGACGAGGTCGCCAGCCGCCGGAAGGCGAGCAGAATGCCCATCATCAGGCCGATCGGGATGCCGAGCGACAGATATTCCGGCAGCAGGTTGGCGAGCATGCGCCACACCACGCTGACCGGCCCGCCCTGCTCGGCGACGAAGTCGAACAGGCGCAGCATCTTGTCGAGCACGAGCAGCATCGCGGCGACGACCAGCGTGCCGAGCAGCGGCAGCGCGATCAGCCGGGCCAGGTAGCGGTCAATCGACGACAGCATTTCCGAAATTCAGTCGCCCCATGACCATGTTTTGGCCGCAAAGCCTGACCATCTTCCGGGACCAAGGATGGGTGAGGTTCGCCATGCGCGGCCTCGCTATAGCGACAGTGAGTAGAGTGGTCATGAGGAAACTTCTCGGCGCAGCCCTGGTTGCGCTGCTCGCCGCGACGGCGGCGCCGGCGACCGCCGGGGTGCTCGGCCCCGATGCGGCGGCGTGCGCGCAGGGCGACAGCGCGGTGCTCGTCCGGGTCGACGGCTTCAAGTCTCGCACCGGCGTGCTGCGCGTCCAGGTCTATGGCTCCAACCCGGCCGACTTCCTGGCCAAGGGCAAGAAGCTGCGTCGGGTCGATGTGCCGGTGACGCGCGGCGGCCGGATGGACGTGTGCGTCGCGGTTCCGGGCGCCGGCCAATATGCGATCGCGGTCCGCCACGATGCGGACGGCAACGGCAAGTCGGGCTGGAACGACGGCGGCGGCTTCTCGCGCAATCCGGAGATCTCGCTGGTCTCCCTGAAGCCGCGATACCGCGACGTCGCGATCGCCGTCGGGAACGGCGTGAAGGCGGTCGACGTCATGCTGAACTACCGCCAGGGCCTCTCGATCGGGCCGGTGCGGGGCTGATGAGCCGGGTCGCGCTCCTCTCGAATCCACGTTCGACGGGGAATCGCGCGATTCTGCCCCGGGTGCGCGACTATTGCGCCCGCAATCCCGACATTTTCCACTATGAGGTCGAGCATGTCAGCCAGATCGGCGACGCCATGCGCTCGATCGCACGGGTCCGGCCCAAGGTGCTCGTCATCAACGGCGGGGACGGGACGGTGCAGGCGGCGCTGACCGAACTCCATTGCGGCCGTCATTTCGGCGACACGCCGCCGCCGGTCGCGGTGCTTCCCAACGGCAAGACGAACCTGATCGCGCTCGATCTCGGCGCACAGGGCGATCCGCTGACCGCGCTCGAGCGGGTCGTCGAGCTCGCCAAGGCCGATCTCGCACCGCACATCGTCCAGCGCGAGCTGATCTCGCTGACCGACGGCGGCGAAAGCAGCCGCCCGGTGCTCGGCATGTTCCTCGGCGGCGCGGGCCTCGCGGACTCGATCCTCTATTGCCGGCACAAGCTCTATCCGCTCGGCCTGCCCAACGGGATTTGCCACTTCCTGACCGCGCTCGCGGTGATCGTGTCGGTGTTCTTCAACATCCGCGCGGCGTTCCTGCCTCCGCGGCCCACGCCGGTCCGCATTTCGCTGATCCGCGACGGCCAGCTCTCGGGACGGTTCACGCTGCTGATCGTGACCACGCTCGAACGGCTGCTGCTCGGCGGACGCACGCAGCCCGGCAGCGGCCGCATGAAGCTGATGGCGGTCGACCAGAGCCCCGGCGCGGTGTTCCGGATGCTGGTCGAGACCATGCGCGGGCGGTTCGGGCGCGACCGGGTGGAGGGCGTCCACATGGAGCAGGGCGACATGATCCGGATCGAGGGCGACCGGTCGAACGTGATCCTCGACGGCGAACTGTTCCAGGCGGATGCGGATCACCCGATCGTGCTGCGCACCACGCCGCCCGTGCCTTTCCTCAAGCTCGCCGCCTGAGCGTCCCGCCATGGCCGCAGGCCTGTCCGCGCTCGACGAGCTGGTCGGCGCAGAGCTGACGACGCCGGTCGATCCGCGCGTGACCCGCGCCGCGACGGCGATCGCCGCGGCCCATCCGGGCGCGCGCGCCGTTCTGTTCTACGGCTCGTGCCTGCGCACCGGCGCGATCGACGGGCAGATGCTCGATTTCTACCTGATCGTGCGCGACTATCGCGAGGCGTTCGGAAAAGCCTGGCTCGCTCTCGCCAATCGCCTGATCCCGCCCAATGTCTTCCCGTTCGAGGCGGACGGCGTGGCGGCCAAGTTCGCGGTGCTGAGCGAGGCCGATTTCGCGAGGCTGACCGGTCCGGACGCGAGCACCGTCTCGGTCTGGGCGCGGTTCGCGCAGCCGGCGCGGCTGGTGTGGGCGGCGGATGCGGCGGCGGATCGGCTGGCGGTCGCGGGCGTCGTGCGCGCCATCGCCACCATGTATGCCATGGCCCCGGCGGCGTCCGAACCGCTCGCGCGCTGGCGCCGGGGCTTCGAGCTCACTTATTCGGCCGAGCTGCGCGCCGAGCGCGGGGACCGCCCCGGCTCGATCGTCGACTGGGATCCGGCGCGATATGCCCGGCTGGCGGCTTTGCTGCCGCCCGACAGTCGCGGCACGCCGGCGCGCTGGGCACGTCTGCGGCGGGCCGGCAAGGCAATGACCGTCGCGCGGCTGGGCAAGGCGACTTTCACCTTCGCCGGCGGGATCGATTATCTCGCATGGAAGATCAATCGCCACGCAGGCACGCAGATCGAAATCCGCGGATGGCAGCGACGTCACCCGATCCTGGGCGCGCTCATTCTGCTGCCGCGGCTGTTGCGACGGGGGGCGGTTCGCTAGGCCGTCCGAGCGCGGCCGCAACCGCGGCCTCCAGCGCGCCGATGGTGAACGGCTTGCGGAGCACGTCATGCCCGCCAAACGCGTCGGCTTCCTCGACCTCGCCCGCATAGCCGGTCACGAACAGGATGCCGACATGGGGGTAGACCGGGTGAAGCTGCGCGATCAGCTCGGGCCCGCTGATCCCGGGCATCACCACGTCGCTGATGATCAGCCGCACGTCGGGGTTGGCGGCCATCAAGGCCGCGGCCTGGTCGGGGTTGGAACAGGCGATCGTGCGGTGGCCGAGCTCGTTGAGCGCGCTGACGGTCGCGTTCAGCACGCGCGGATCGTCCTCGACGACAAGGATCGCGGCGGGCGCCGTCACCGGCGCTGGCAGGCTCGGCTGGCCCTCGCGCCGCGGCGTAATCGCCGCACCGGTGTAGCGGGGCAGCAGGATGGTGACCGTCGTGCCGGCGCCCGGTTCCGATTCGATCGCGATCTCGCCATTGGACTGGCGGACGAAGCCGAAGATCTGACTGAGCCCAAGGCCGGTTCCCTTACCCACCGGCTTGGTCGTGAAGAACGGCTCGAATGCGCGCTCGACCACGTCGGGCAACATGCCGCAGCCGGTATCGGTCACGGCGATCGCGACGTAGTCGCCCTCGACCGAGCCGCCGACCTCGTCGTCGGCAAGCCGGCGCGTGGTGGTCGCGATGGTCAAAACTCCCTCGCCGTCCATCGCATCGCGTGCGTTGACGGCAAGGTTCAGCAGCGCGTTTTCGAGCGCGTGGCGGTCGATCCAGATGCGCCAGCCGTGGCTCCGGAAATCGGTGCGCACCGCGATCCGTTCGCCGAGGACGCGGTCGAGCAGCTCGGTCATGCCCTCGATCAGCGCGTCGGGCGACAGCGGCTCGGGCAAGAGCGGCTCGGCACGGGCGAAGGCCAGCAGGCGTCGGGTCAACGCCGCGGCACGGCTGGCGCCTTCCATGGCATTGTCGATATGTCGCGTCGCGTCGCGCGCATTCTCGGTGATCCGGCGGCGGGCGAGCTCGAGGCCGCCCAGCACGACCGCGAGCATATTGTTGAAATCATGCGCGATGCCGCCGGTCAGCTGGCCGACCGCTTCCATCTTTTGGATTTGGCGCAGCCGCGATTCCGCGGCCTCGCGTTCGGCGGCTTCGGCGAGCAGCGCGGCATTGGCGCTGCGCAGCTCGGCGGTGCGCGTGGCGACCGCCTCTTCCAGCTCGATCGCGCGCCGGGCGACTTCCTCGGCGTCCTTGCGCGCCAGCCGACGCTGCGCCATTTCCTGCATGGTTGCGTAGGCGAGGCCGATCGCGCCGAGCACGACCACCACGCCGAACACCGACAGGATCGTCGCCAGCCAGGTCGAGCGCTCGACCGACCGCGCCGCCGTGCCGCTGCGCCGCTCGAGCGTGACGCGCTCGGTGTTGATGATCGCGTCGAGCGATTTGGCGATCAGCTTCACATTATCGGCCGTGCCGGCCTGCGCATAGCGGCCGAGCGCGTTCCAGTTCTGCTTGTAATTGGTCCGCACCGCGACTTCGGCGAGCTGCTCGCCACGCTCCCGATACAGGCCACGCAGCCGCTCGACATTGCGGACCTGGCGCTGATCGTCGTTGACGATGCGGCGCAGCCGGCCGAGCAGATAGCCCGCGCGCCGCCATTCGTCGAAATAGGAAATGCCGATGCGGGGATTGCCGGTGATCACGTAGCGGCCGAGAGTCGCTTCCGATCGCGCGATCGACGCTTCCAGCGTGCGCGACAGGTTCATGACCTCGAAACTGTGGCGCTGTGCCTTCAGCGCGGCATCCCGCTGCTGATTGGACACCGACACCATGCCGATGAGCACGACGAGGCCGATCGCCGCGACCAGCGCAAATCCGGCCGCAAGGGCGCGACGGATAGCCGTCGGATCCCTTTCCCCGTCGCCTTGGGCTTCAGTTACGATCATCCCCACGCACTCCTAGGAAAGCGTGGTTAACATTGAATGTCTACCACCCTCAGGTGATTGCGCCAACGTCCCGGCCTGCTTGAGCAAAAATCTCGAGGACTTGATCGATCTGGGCGGTCGTGTGTTCGGCGCAAAGCGAGCAGCGGAGCAGGAACATGCCCGCCGGCGTCGCGGGGGGGCGCGCCATGTTCACATAGACGCCATGCTCGAGCATCGCCTGCCACATCCCGACCGCTGCCGCCTGGCTGGGCAGGATCACGGCGACGATCGCTGAGTCCGGCTGCTCGGTGCCGAGCGGGAAGCCAAGCTGCTTCAGCCCGCCGTGGAGCCGCCGCGCATTTTCCCACAGCCGGGCGCGCTTCTCGTGCGCGTGCATCAGCTTGCGGATCGAGGTGGCGGCGGTCGCGACGACCGAGGGCGGCAGCGAGGCGGTGAAGATGTAGGGCCGGCAGGCAAGGCGGATCGCCTCGAACTTCGGATGGTTCGAAACGCAGAAGCCGCCCACCGTCCCGACCGACTTGGAGAAGGTGCCGACGATGAAATCGACCTCGTCCTGAAGCCCCTGCTCCTCATAGACGCCGCGGCCGTTCGGCCCGAAAAAGCCCATCGAATGGGCTTCGTCGACCAGCACCATCGCGCCATGCTTCCTGGCGACGGCGACCATTTCCCGAAGAGGCGCGATGTCGCCCAGCATCGAATAGACGCCCTCGAGCACGACGAGCTTGCCCGGCTCCTTCGGCAGGCGGCCGAGCCGCTTGTCGAGGTCCTCGACCGAGTTGTGGCGGAAGCGGACGATCTCGGCATTGCCCATCGCGCAGCCGTCGTAGATCGACGCATGACTGTCGGCGTCGAGGACGACATACTCGCCCTTGCCCGCGAGCGTCGAGATCATGCCGAGATTGGCCTGGTAGCCGGTCGAGAAGACGATCGCCCCGGTCATTCCGTAGAACTCGCGCAACGCCGCTTCGGCCGCCATATGGTCCCGGAAGGTGCCGTTCAGCATACGACTGCCGTTGGTGCCCGAGCCGAATTTGGTGAGCGCCTCGACGCCCGCCGCGATGACGTCCGCGTCGAAGGTCATGCCCATGTAATTGTAGGTGCCGAGCAGGATCGTCTTCTTGCCCTGAATCACCGCTTCGGTGGGCGAGAGCACCTGCTCCATCACGATCGCGAACGGGTCGCGGACGCCGCTGTCGAGCAGCGCCTGGCGTTCGGCGATCAGCCCGTCGAACTTGGACATCAGGTCGCGCGGCGCGGACGTCGCGAGGTCCGGCGCGGGCGCGTGCACGTCGGTGATGTCGATGCTGTCGGTCATGCGCTCAGCCCCGAAGCTTTGCGACGGCGTCGACGAGCTGCCCCACGGTCTCGATCTCGGCCTGCATGTTCATCGTGATGATGATGTCGAACTCGTCCTCGATCGCGGCGACGAAGTCCATGACGGTCAGGCTGTCCCATTCGAGATCGCCGGCAAAGGTGGTTGCATCGCTGAGCGCGACGCCCTTCTTGTTGAACGGCTCGATCAGGCGGGCGACGGTGTCGCTGATGTCTTGGCGGTCGGTCATGGCATGTCCCTAGGATCTCACGCCGGGCGTTGCCAAGCGATTGCGGCTGGACGGTGGCAGGGATAAGGAATTTGCGTCGCGTGGGACAGGGGACACACAGGATGGCGCACGAACCGATCCCCAAGCGCTACGCCCCGGACGCGATCCACCTCGTCCGCACCACCCAGCAGATCCAGGTGCAGCTCTCGGCCATGGCCGACCAGAAGGCGAGCATGCTGATGGGCGCGTCGTTCGTGGTGTTCACGCTCACCATCAACCAGGCGACCCAGCATGGGGCGACGCCGGAGCTTCTGGTCCTTGCCGGCTTCGCGCTGCTCGCCGCCATCCTGGCGGTGCTCGCCGTGCTGCCCGCGGTCCGCCCGCCTGCCGGCGCGCCGCTGAACCTGCTCTTCTTCGGCTCGTTCACCGCCCTCGACCAGGACGAGTATATCGATCGCCTCGTGGCCGGCCTTTCGGACGAGGGCGACATCTACCGCACGATGGCGCGCGACATCTACCAGAACGGCCGGGTGCTCCAGCGCAAGAAGTATCGCTTCCTCGCGCTGGCCTATCGCGCCTTTCTGGTGGGGATGGTGGCGACCGTGATCGTGTTCGCCATCCGCCACATCGGCTAGGCCGGTCGGGCTAGAGCCACCCGGTCGCGCGATAGGCGTTCGCCGTCGCGCGCAGCCCGGCCACGGTCTCGATATGCGCGCGCCACAGCTCAGGATGCGGGCGCAGCGTCGGGGACGAGACCCAGTCCGGGTGGCTGAAATAGTTTGCGCGATCGAGCGTCAGCCGCGCCTTCCGGCCGCGGACAAGCCGGTCGACCCGCGCGCCCAGCCGCAGCATCGCACGTGGCATGGCCAGCGTCGCCACCCGCTTGCGCCCGACGGCGTGGGCAAGCGCCTCGGCGAACTCCTCGTGGCTCCACCCGCGGGCATTGCCGTCGTCCGGCTCGAACGTCTCGGCAAGCGTGTCCTCGAGGCCGACGATGGTCAGCAGGAAGCGGCTGAGATCGCTCACCTCGATCACCGAGAAGCGCCCCGGCGGAGGCACCAGCAAGAGGCCGCGATTGGCCATCTTGAACATTTCGAGCATGTCGCGATCGCCGGGACCGTAGACGGCCGGCGGTCGGACGATCGTCCAGTCGAGCCCGCTCGCGCCGACGATCTGTTCGGCACGCGCCTTCGACCAGCCATAGTCCGAGAGCTCCGGCTCGCGCGCGGCGAGCGAACTGACGAACACGAAGCGCTTCACCCCCGCCGCCTTGGCCGCCTCGACCATGTTGAGCGTGCCCTCGACATTGGCGGCGGAAAAGCCGTCGCGATCCGGGGCGTTGGTCGCGCCGGCGACGTGGATCACCGCGTCGGCGCCGTCGAGCAGCGCGGCGAGCGCATCGGGCCGGTCGAGCGCGCCGTCGACCCACTTGATCTTGGGGTTGGTTCCTTGCGGGCGCCGGGTGAGCGCGCGGACATTGTGGCCGCGCATGACGGCGTGGCGGACCAGCGTCGAGCCGACGAAGCCGGTGCCGCCGGTGATGGCGAGGGTCGGGAGCGGGCGTTTCATTCGGAAAAACTCAGAGCAGGACGAGATGGTCGCGATGGATCAGGGCGGATCGGGGCGCATAACCAAGGACATGCGCCTGTTCCTCGGTGCGGAGGCCGAGGATCCGGCCTGCGTCGTCGGCATCATATTCGGCAAGCCCGCGTGCGATCGGACGCCCTTCGAACAGGATGTCGATCGCGTCGCCGCGTGAAAATCGGCCTTGCACCGCCTTCACGCCGGGCGCGAGCAGGCTTCCGCCCCCCCGCAGCGCGCGCGCGGCGCCCGCGTCCACCACGAGGCTTCCCTTCACGGTCAGCCGGCCGGCAAGCCAGGCCTTGCGCGGTGCGGCGCCGGTCTGCGCGAGGAACAGCGTGCCGCCATGGCCGGCGCGCCAGCGGGCCAGCGGGTGATCGTGCTTGCCCGACGCGATCGAAAGCGGAATCCCGGCGGCGGTCGCGATCCGCGCCGCCTCCAGCTTCGACGTCATGCCGCCGCTCCCCATGCCCGAACTCGTGCGCGCGCTCGCGAACGACAGGATGGTCTCGTCGATCGTCTCGACCTGGCTCAGCAGCCGCGCGGCGGCGTTCGTCCCCGGATCGCTGTCGTACAATCCCTCGACGTCCGAGAGCAGCAGGACCTCATGGGCAAGCGCCGCCTGGCCGACCCGGGCGGCGAGCCGGTCATTGTCGCCGAAGCGGATCTCCGCGGTCGCGACGCTGTCATTCTCGTTGATGACCGGCACCACGCCCAGGCTGAACAGGCGGTCGAGCGTGGCGCTGGCGTTCAGGTAACGGCGCCTGTCCTCGAGATCGTCGAGCGTGACCAGCATCTGCGCCGCGGTCAGGCCGTGGCCGGCGAGCAGCTCGGCCCAGAGCGAGGAGAGCAGCACCTGCCCGGTGGCGGCCGCGGCTTGCGCGTCCTCGAGGCTTGCCCGGCCGCCCTTGGCGAGGCCGAGGCGACGCGCGCCGAGCGCGATCGCGCCCGACGAGACGACCCCGACCTGGCTGCCGCGGCCGATCTCGTCGGCAATGTCGGCAACGAGGGTCGACAGCCAGTCCCGCCTGAGCGTGCCGTCGGGCGCCACCAGCAGCGACGAACCGACCTTGACGACGATCCTCATCGCGCGCCCCGCACGCTCAGAGCGGCGACCAACTCTGGTCCTCCTCCGGCGCCGGTTGCGCCACCGGCTGCGACGTCTCGGGCGCCGGTCCCATATCGGTGACGAGTCGGTCGAGGACCGCTTCCAGTCCCGCGCCCGTCGCGCCCGACAGCGGGAAGATCTCGGCGCCGCTGGCCGCATGGAGCTCGGCCGACAGCGCCTCGGTCAGTTCGTCGTCGAGCAGGTCGGTCTTGTTGAGCGCGATCACCTCGGGCTTGTCTTCCAGCCCGGCGCCATAGCTGGCGAGTTCGTCGCGCACCGTCTGCCAGGCGCCCACCGGGTCGTCGCCATGCGCATCGACAAGGTGCAGCAGCACCCGGCAGCGCTCGATATGGCCCAGGAAGCGATCGCCGATCCCGGCGCCGTCGCCCATGCCCTCCACCAGGCCCGGGATGTCGGCGAGCACGAACTCGCGACCCTTGTGGCTGACCACCCCGAGCTGCGGGCGAAGCGTGGTGAAGGGATAGTCGCCGACCTTCGCCTTGGCGTTGGTGACGAGGTTGATGAAGGTGGACTTGCCGGCGTTGGGAAGCCCGACCAGGCCGACATCGGCGAGCAGCTTCAGCCGCAGCCAGACCCACATCTCCTCGCCCGGAAAGCCCTTGCCATGCTGGCGCGGCGCCCGATTGGTCGAGCTCTTGAACGCGGCATTGCCCTTGCCGCCATCGCCGCCGCGCAGCAGCACGATCCGCTGCCCGGGCGCGGTGAAATCGGCGAGCACATGCTCCTTGTCCTCGGACAGGACCTGCGTTCCGACCGGCACCTTCACGATCAGATCGCGTCCGCCCGCGCCGGTCCGGTTCGACCCCGAACCGCCCTGGCCGCGCGGGGCGCGGAAATGCTGCGTGTAACGAAAGTCGATCAGCGTGTTGAGCCCGGGCACGGCCTCGAACACGATGTCGGCGCCCTTGCCGCCGTCGCCGCCGTCGGGGCCGCCATATTCGATGAACTTTTCACGCCGGAAGCTCACCGCGCCCGGGCCGCCATGGCCGGAGCGGATGAAGATCTTGGCTTGGTCGAGGAAATGCATCGCGGCGACATAGGGCCGTTGCGCCCGTTTCGCCACCTGCTTGCGCGAGACGGCCGTCGACCGGGCGCTGCGCCCGTCAGGCCGGATCCGCGACCGGCGTCACTCCGGCGCGTGGCGCCGTGCGATGGCGGCGGCGAGTTGCTCGGCGGCGATGTCGCGCGCGGTGCGGCGACCGACGCCCAGCGCGTCGGCCATCTGCTCGCCCAGGAGCGCGTCGCCGAGCGCCATCAGCACGAGGTGCAGCGTATCGCGGCGCATCTCGGCATCGTTGGCGCCGTCGCCCAGCCTGTCCATCAGCCGGTGGATCGCGTTCAGGATCGGGTCGAGCGCGTCGTCGTTGCCCGACAGGATCATCCAGCTCGCGAGCGCGCCGCCGCCATTCTCGAACGCATCGAACGTCATGTCGACGACCGCGCGGGGCGAGCCCTGGCCCGAACGCGCCTTCTGCACCGCCGCGCCGATCTCGGCGGTGATCTGCTCGGCCATGGTTTCGGCCAGGGCTTTCTGGAGGCCCGAGGCGGAGCCGAAATGGTGGAGCAGGTTGGCGTGGGTGCGCCCGATCCGTGCCGCGACGGCCTTCAGCGTCACGGCCTGCGGGCCGGCCTCGACGAGGAGGTCGCGCGCGGCGTCGAGCGCGGCGCTGCGGCTGGCTTCCGGTGTGAGACGTCGTTTGGCGAGCGACATGACAGCAGCGCTAGGCGAGAGCGCGGGCGCGGTAAACCTCTCGTGCGACGACGCTATTGACACTCCTGTCAGCAACTCGGTAACTTCTGCCGCATAAGTGGGGACGAGTCCCCCCGATGGAGATGACAGGATGCAGGCTGTTCGAACCCCCGCCGACCTCACCATCACCCCGCGCGACCGCCGGTTCGGCCGCGGCACGGCGCAGCAGCGCTGGTGGTATAATGGCGACCCGGTCGCGACCGCCTTCCACAATGCCCTGTCGGTGACCTTCCCGCGCGGCGAGGCGTTTTTCATCGAGTCGGTGAAGGCGTTCCGCGAGGGCGTGCCGCCGAAGCTCGAGCGCGAGATCCGCGCGTTCGTCAGCCAGGAAGTGATGCACAGCCGCGAGCATATCGCGTTCAACAAGCGCGTGGTCGACGCGGGCTATGACGTGTCGCACCTCGAACAGGTCGTGATCGAGTCGCTCGAGCTCACCAAGAACCGGCCGCAGATCCTCAACCTCGCGGTCACGATGGCGCTCGAACATTATACCGCGATGATGGCGTCGATGATGCTGCGCCGGCCGCAATATTGGGACGGCGTCGACGCCGAGACCGTCGCCATGTGGAAGTGGCACGCGATCGAGGAGATCGAGCACAAGGGCGTCGCCTACGACACCTGGATGCACGCCACGCGCGACTGGTCGCGCTGGAAGCGCTGGAAGGTGAAGGCGATCATGATGGTGCTGGTCAGCCGCACCTTCTGGGTGCGCCGGATCCAGGGCACGCTGGAGCTGCTCGCCCAGGACGGGATCACCGGTCGCAAGGCCAAGTGGGGACTGGCCAAATATCTGCTGCTGAAGCCCGCCGTGCTGCCGCGCATGCTGCCGGCCTGGCTGTCCTATTTCCTGCCCGGCTTCCATCCCTGGAAGCACGACGACCGGGCGCTGATCGCCAAGGCCGACAGCGACTATTCGGCGGCGGTGATGCCGGCCGCGGCCTGAGGTCGGTCGCCTCGGCGGGCGTGGCGGGCGCTATGCCGTGACGGGCTCGGCATGGCGAAGAAGGTCGCTCCAGAATGAAAAATGCCGGCGACCCCTGCGGGCGCCGGCATTTTCTTTTCGGATGAACCGGTCGGCTTAGGCGCTGACGGGATCGTCTTCCGAGTCGGCGAGCAGGAACACGCCGGCGACGACGACCGCGAACACCGCGATGCCGATCAGCGCGGTACCGCCGACGGCGTCATCGCCCTCGACCGAGGCGCTGGCGCGCGAAGTACCGGCGACCGACAGCTTCGACGCGCTCGACTGAGCGACGGCCGGAGCGGCGACGAGGGTCGCAGCCGCGATAGCAGCCGTCAAACCACGCTTGAACATCATATGCCTCCCTGAACGGCAAAATAGAATGGCGGGAACGGCCGCCACACAGCCAGCTTCTTAGACAAATGCTGCACCTGCGCAACGGGGGCCGCTCACTTTCGCATCGTGTGTTGTCAAAAGAACACAGGCGTTCGCCGTGGCATAGCCAAGACCGGTCGTTTCGCATGCGGCATGGTTGGAGCCCCACGCGTCACCTCTCGTTCAAGCGCCAACGAAGGAGATCTCCGATGAAGGCGCTGGTTTGGCACGGCAAGCAGGACATTCGCTACGAGACCGTTCCCGATCCCGAGATCGAGGAGGGCCGCGACGCGATCATCAAGGTGTCGAGCTGCGCGATCTGCGGGTCCGACCTTCATTTGTTCCACAACTTCATGCCCGGCATGATGCCTGGCGACATCGTCGGTCATGAGACGATGGGCGAGGTCGTCGAGGTCGGCCGCGACAACAAGGCGCTGAAGGTCGGCGATCGCATCGCGGTCCCGTTCACGATCACCTGCGGCGAATGCGAACAGTGCCGGAAGGGCAATTTCTCCGTTTGCGAGCGCACCAACCGCAATGCCGAGCTTGCCAAGGCGACCTTCGGGCACACCACGGCCGGCCTGTTCGGCTACACGCACCTGACCGGCGGCTATGCGGGCGGGCAGGCGGAGTATCTGCGCGTGCCCTTCGCCGACCACACCCACATCAAGGTGCCCGACCATATCCCCGACGAGCAGGCGCTGTTCCTGACCGACATCCTGCCGACGGGCTGGCAAGCGGCGGTGTGGTGCGACATCGAGCCCGCCGACACGGTCGCGATCTGGGGCGCGGGGCCGGTCGGCCAGATGGCGATCCGCAGCGCGATCCTGCTCGGCGCGCGCCAGGTCGTCGCGATCGACTTCCTGCCCGAGCGGCTGAGCATGGCCGCCGCCGCCGGGGCGATCTGTATCAATCCGGGCGAGGAGAGCGTCAAGGAGCGGCTCGAGGAGCTGACCGACGGCAAGGGCCCGGAGAAGTGCATCGACGCGGTCGGCCTGGAAGCGCACTCGCAAATCGTGCCCGAGCATCTCTATGATCGCGCGAAGCAGACGTTCATGCTGGAGACCGATCGCCCGCACGTGCTGCGCGAGATGATCCTGCTCTGCCGGCCCGGCGGTATCCTCTCCGTGCCCGGCGTCTATGGCGGGGTGCTCGACAAGGTTCCGTTCGGCGCGCTGATGAACAAGGGGCTGACCCTGCGCACCGGCCAGACCCACGTCCAGCGCTGGACCGACGAGCTGATCGAGCTGATCTCCGAAGGTGCGCTCGATCCCAGCTTCGTGGTGACCCACACCGCGCCGCTGTCGCAGGGGCCGGCGATGTACCCGACCTTCGAGAGCCGCAAGGACAATTGCATCAAGGTGATGCTCAAGCCCGGAATGGAGCAGGCGTGATGGCATTCAAATATGGCAGCAACAGCTCGCTGTCGGGCGGCGACGCGCTCGTCCGCGGCATCGGCCTGTTCTCGCTCGGTCTCGGCGTGGCCGAGCTGGTCGCGCCCGGCAAGATCGCCAGGACATTCGGGCTCGAAGGCAAGGAGAACCTCCTTCGCGCCTATGGCCTGCGCGAGATCGGCGCCGGGATCGGCACGCTCTCGACCGATCCGGTGCCTGCCCTGTGGGCGCGCGTCGGCGGCGACGTGCTCGACATGGCGACGCTCGCCTTCGGCGCAAATCGGGGCGACGAGCCCGCGAAGAAGAATGCCATGATGGGCATTGCGGCGGTCGCGGGCATCGCCGCGCTCGACGCCTTCGCCGCGACGCTGATGAAGAAGCGCGGCGGCGAGCGTCCGCCCCCGGCCGATTTCTCGGACCGGAGCGGCCTGCCGATGGGCGTCGAGGCGTCGCGCGGCTATTACCGGCAGCGCAAGACCACCGGCCCGGCGGTCGCGCACCACGACGTGCGCGAGGACCGGACCCACTCGGGCGAGCGGAGCGGCGACGGACGCGGCGCCGGCGGTTCGAACCCGTCCACGAGCACGAGTCCGGCGGACGCCGGCCGGCCCGAAATCACCGAGACCGACCTCGGCCAGTCGCCCATCCCCTCGGGCGTGGCGCTGAGCTGACCCGATCCGGCCCGGCCTTGTGCCGGGTCCGCGGCACCTCTATTCGCTCCTCGTCCGGCACGCTGCCGGCCGGGGAGCGACGTCGCGTGACACCCTTATCCATCGTCGTGCTCGCGCTCAGCATGTCGGCCGATGCCTGCGCCGCCGCGATCGGCCGCGGCGCGGCGCACCGGCCGAGCCTTCCCGTTGCGCTCAAGACCGGGCTCGTCTTCGGCACGGTCGAGGCGATCACGCCGCTGATCGGCTGGTCGCTGGGGCTGGCCGCGTCCAGCTTCGTCACCGAGATCGACCACTGGATCGCGTTCGTCCTGCTCGCCGGCGTCGGCGGCAAGATGGCGATCGAGGGGCTGAGCCGCGAGCGCGCCGCCGACATTGCTGCCCCGCTCGCCAATACGGGCCGGCTCGCGCTCGTCGCGACGGCGATCGGTACGAGCATCGACGCGGCCGCGGTCGGCGTCACGCTCGCGCTGCTCGATGCCAACATTCTCGTGATCGCATTGGCGATCGGGTTTGCGACCTTCACCCTCGCGACCATCGGCCTGCTGATCGGCCGTGCCGTCGGGGCGCGCTTCGGCGGGATCGTCGAGGTGCTCGGCGGGATGGCGCTGGTCCTGCTCGGCACGAAGATCCTCGCCGAGCATACGGGCTTCCTCGGCTGACCCGGTCCGGGACCACCGGACAGGGCCGGCGGCCTTGATTCCATGGCCGGGTTTCGGCAGGGGCGAGGCGCCTTGACCGAGAAAACCGCCCCCAGCTTCCAGGACCTGATCCTCACCCTGCATCGCTATTGGAGCGAGCAGGGCTGCGTGATCCTCCAGCCCTACGACATGCGCATGGGCGCCGGCACCTTCCACCCGGCGACGACGCTGCGCGCGCTCGGGCCCGATCCGTGGAACGCCGCCTTCGTGCAGCCCTGCCGACGCCCGACCGACGGCCGCTATGGCGAGAACCCGAACCGGCTGCAGCATTACTACCAGTATCAAGTGATCCTGAAGCCGAGCCCGCCCGACCTGCAGGACCTGTATCTCGGCAGCCTCCGGGCGATCGGGCTCGACCTGACCCGCCACGACATCCGCTTCGTCGAGGACGACTGGGAGTCGCCGACGCTCGGCGCCTGGGGGCTGGGCTGGGAAGTCTGGTGCGACGGGATGGAAGTCACCCAGTTCACCTATTTCCAGCAGATGGGCGGCTTCGACTGCAAGCCGGTCGCCGGCGAGCTCACCTACGGGCTGGAACGTCTGGCGACCTACATCCAGGGCGTCGACAGCGTCTACGATCTCGACTTCAACGGGCGCGGCGTCACCTATGGCGACGTCTTCCTGGAGAATGAGCGCGAGATGTCGGCCTGGAATTTCGAGGTGGCCGACACCGATGCGCTGTTCGACCTGTTCCGCAAGGCCGCGGCCGAGTGCGAGCGGTCGCTGGACCGCGGCCTCCCGATCCCCGCCTATGAGCAGGCGATCGAGGCGAGCCACATCTTCAACCTGCTGAATGCCCGCGGCGTGATCTCGGTCGCCGAGCGCCAGGCCTATATCGGCCGGGTGCGCGACCTTGCGAAAGGCGCCTGCGCCGCATGGATGACGAAGAACGGGTGGGAGGCCTGATCGCCATGGCCGACTTCCTGCTCGAACTCCTGTCGGAGGAAATCCCCGCCCGCATGCAGGACAAGGCGCGCGCCGACCTGGCGCGGCTGTTCGCGGGCGAACTCGCCAAGGCCGGCCTCGCCGCCCAGGCTGTCGAGACCTACGCGACCCCGCGTCGCCTGGCGCTGATCGCACGAGGCCTGCCGGCCGAGACGGCTGCGGTGAGCGAGGAGCTTAAAGGGCCGCGCACCTCGGCGCCGCCGCAGGCGCTGGAGGGCTTCCTGCGCAAGACCGGGCTCACCCAGGATCAGCTCGTCGACCGTGACGGCGTCTGGTTCGCGGTCATCGACAAGCCCGGCCGCGCGACCGCCGCGGTGCTGGCCGAGGCCGTCCCGGCCATGGTCCGCGCCTTCCCCTGGCCCAAGTCGATGCGCTGGGGCGCTGCCTCGCATTCGACCGAATCGCTGCGCTGGGTGCGCCCGCTCCAGGCCGTCGTCGCGCTGTTCGACGGCGACGTGGTGCCGCTCGAGATCGACGGCATCGTCGCCGGCGCCGAGACGGTCGGCCATCGCTTCCACCATCCCGGCCGGATCACGATCGGCAGTGCCGACGATTACGCCGCCAAGCTTCGCGCCTGTCACGTCATCGTCGACCAGGACGAGCGGCGCCGGCTGATCGGCGAGGGCGCGCGCGCCGCAGCCGCGGCGGCGGGGCTGACCCTGGTCGAGGACGATGGGCTTTTGGCCGAGAATGCCGGCCTGACCGAATGGCCGGTGCCGCTGCTCGGCAGCTTCGATCCCGCCTTCCTGGGCGTGCCGCGCGAGGTGATCCAGCTCACCATGCGCACCAACCAGAAGTACTTTGCTTGCATCGACCGTGCGGGCGAACTCGCCCCCAATTTCGTCTGCGTCGCCAACATCGACGCGCGCGACCGTGGCGCCGCGATCGTCGCCGGCAACCAGAAGGTCCTCGCCGCGCGCCTGTCGGACGCCAAGTTCTTCTGGGAGCAGGACCTGAAGGTGCCGCTCGAAGAGCAGGCGAAGAAGCTTGACCAGATCGTCTTCCACGAAAAGCTCGGCACCGTCGCCGACAAGGTGGAGCGTGTGGCGAAGCTCGCCCGCTGGCTGGTGGAAGAAGGCGTCGTCCCCAGCTCCTCCCCAGGCGAAGCCTGCGGAGGGGGACCGCCGCAGGCGGTGGAGGGGCCGTCGCGCGGCGACGCTTCGGACGACCTCGCCCCTCCACCACCGGGCGTTGCCCGGCGGTCCCCCTCCCCATCTGGCGATGGGGAGGAGCTTGCGCGCCTCGCCGAGACGGCCGCCCGCCTGAGCAAGGCCGACCTCGTCACCGGCATGGTCGGCGAGTTTCCCGAGCTGCAGGGCGTGATGGGCGGCTATTACGCCCGCGCGCAGGGCCACCCGGATGCGGTCGCTGACGCGGTGCGCGACCACTACAAGCCGGTCGGGCAGGGCGATGACGTGCCGACGGCGCCGGTGACGGTGGCGGTGAGCCTCGCGGACAAGCTCGACAGCCTCGTCGCGTTCTTTGCGATCAACGAGACGCCAACAGGCTCCAAAGATCCCTTCGCGCTTCGGCGTGCTGCACTGGGCATGAACCGACTGTTCATCGATAACAGCCTTAGAATGCCGGTCACGAAAGCGGTTGCGTTCCTGCAGCCGCTCGTCGAGTCATCGATTGGTACCGCCACGCGAGGTGCTGTCTCCCATGCCTCCGGACTGGGGGAGCAGATCGTGAGCTTCCTAGCCGACCGCTTGAAGGTCCAGCAGCGCGAGGCGGGGGTGCGCCACGACCTGGTCGATGCGGTGTTCGCGCTCGGCGGCGAGGACGATCTCGTCCGGCTGCTCGCGCGGGTGAAGGCGCTGCAGGCATTCGTCGAGACCAGCGAGGGCCGCGACCTGCTTGCCGGCTACAAGCGCGCGGCGAACATCCTCAAGAAGGAAGGCTGGACCGGGCGCGGCTCCGACGTGATGGCCGGGCCTGGGGATGACGGCATCCCGCAGACCGGCGAGGAGGACCCGCTGGTGCTGGTCGACGATCCGCAGCTGAGCGAGGTGATCGCGTCCTTCGCCCATCCGCGCGGCTATGCGCCCGAGCCCGAGGAAGCGGCGCTGATCGCCGCGCTCGACGCGGCCGAGCCGCGCGCCGCCGATGCGATCGGCCGCGAGGATTTCGAGGGCGCGATGGCCGCGCTCGCCAGCCTGCGCGGGCCCGTCGATGCCTTTTTCGACCGGGTGACGGTGAACGATCCCGATCCCGTGAAACGGGAAGCGCGGCTCGATCTTTTGTTGCGCATCCGTGACGCGGTTCACCGGGTGGCGGACTTCTCGAAGGTCGAGGGATGATTCCCCTCTCCCCTTGCGGGAGAGGGCGACTCGGCAAAGCCGAGCGGGGAGAGGGGATCGAGATGGAGGAACGATGACACAATATGTGTACCGCTTCGGCGGCGGGGTTTCGGACGGTCGCGGGCTGGGCAAGGAATTGCTCGGCGGCAAGGGCGCCAACCTCGACGGGATGGCCTCGATCGGCCTCCCGGTTCCTCCCGGCTTCACCATCTCGACCGAGATGTGCACGCGCTATTACGAGGAGGGAGAGCGCTTCCCCGCCGCGCTGAAGGACGAGGTCGCGGGCGGCATCGCGCATATCGAGCAGGTCACGGGCAAGCGCTTCGGCGATCCGTCCGACCCGCTGCTGGTGTCGGTCCGTTCGGGCGCACGCGTGTCGATGCCGGGCATGATGGACACGGTGCTGAACCTCGGCCTCAACGACGCGACGGTCGTCGGCCTGGCGACCGTCTCGGGCGACGAACGCTTCGCCTGGGACAGCTATCGCCGCTTCATCCAGATGTACTCGGACGTCGTGCTCGGCCTCGATCATGGTGCGTTCGAGGAAGCGCTGGAGATCGCGAAGGAAGACCAGGGCCATTTCCTCGATACCGACATGTCGGCGACCGACTGGAAGAAGCTGGTCGCCGACTACAAGGGCATCGTCGAGGAGCAATGGGGCAAGCCCTTCCCCCAGGACGTGCACGACCAGCTCTGGGGCGCGATCGGCGCGGTGTTCGGCTCGTGGCAGTCCGAGCGCGCGAAGGTCTATCGCCGGCTGAACGACATTCCCGGCGACTGGGGCACCGCGGTCAACGTCCAGGCGATGGTGTTCGGCAACATGGGCGAGACCTCGGCCACCGGCGTCGCCTTCACCCGCAATCCCTCGACCGGCGAGCGGGCCTATTACGGCGAATATCTGATCAACGCGCAGGGCGAAGACGTCGTCGCCGGCATCCGCACGCCGCAATATCTGACGAAGACGGCGCGCGAGGCGGCGGGGGCGAAGCCGCTCTCGATGGAAGAGGCGATGCCCGCGACCTACACCGAGCTCGCGCACGTCTTCGACCTGCTCGAGAGCCACTATCGCGACATGCAGGACATCGAGTTCACCGTGGAGCGTGGCAAGCTCTGGATGCTGCAGACGCGGAGCGGCAAGCGCACGGCCAAGGCGGCGCTCAGGATCGCGGTCGACATGGCGGCCGAGGGGCTGATCACCGAGGAGGAAGCGGTCGCACGCGTCGACCCGTCGGCGCTCGACCAGCTGCTCCACCCGACGCTCGACCCGTCGGCGCCGCGCGACGTGCTGACCAAGGGCCTGCCGGCGTCGCCGGGCGCCGCCTCGGGCGCCGTCGTGTTCGACGCCGACACCGCCGAGAAGCGCGCCGAGCTCGGCGACGCCGTCATCCTGGTGCGCGTCGAGACGAGTCCCGAGGACATTCACGGCATGCACGCGGCACGCGGCATCCTCACGGCGCGCGGCGGCATGACAAGCCACGCTGCGGTCGTGGCCCGCGGCATGGGCCGGCCCTGCGTGTCGGGCGCGGGAACGATCGCGATCGACGCCAAGGGCAAGGTCTTCCGGATCGGCGACCGCACCATCCGAGAGGGCGAGACGATCACCATCGACGGCGCGACCGGCGAGGTGATGGCGGGCGCCGTGCCGACCGTGCAGCCCGAGCTGGCGGGCGACTTCGGCCAGCTCATGGTCTGGGCCGATCGGGTGCGTCGCCTCAGGGTGCGCACCAATGCCGAGACGCCGGCCGACTGCCGCACCGCGCGCGACTTCGGCGCCGAAGGCATCGGCCTGTGCCGCACCGAGCACATGTTCTTCGATGCGGCGCGGATCACGGCGGTGCGCCAGATGATCCTCGCCTCGGACGAAAAGGGACGCCGTGCTGCGCTCGAGAAGCTGCTCCCCGAGCAGCGGAGCGACTTCGTCGCGATCTTCGAGATCATGGCCGGGCTGCCGGTCACCATCCGCCTGCTCGATCCGCCGCTGCACGAATTCCTGCCGCACGAGGAGACCGAGTTCGCCGAAGTGGCGGAAGCGGCGGGCGTCGGTGTCGAGACGCTGAAGCGCCGCGCGGCCGAGCTGCACGAGTTCAATCCGATGCTCGGCCATCGCGGCTGCCGGCTGGGCGTCACCTATCCCGAAATCTAC
>JAESGM010000501.1_pt1 | contig 28138 bp, 25 predicted proteins | sample 9269721 | NCBI WGS metagenome assembly JAESGM01 (sample SAMN15720920, study PRJNA650825) | algae metagenome | isolation source: Komarekiella atlantica HA4396-MV6 and co-occurring heterotrophs from... | place: USA: Theobald House, Kauai, HI | collected 2009-07-29 | reverse complement strand
GACATAGGGCGGCGCCAGAATGTGCTGCTTCGCCACATCGAAACGATGCGCGACCATACCGCCCGGCACCGGAACCCCGGCCGCTTTCAACAGGGTCTTGGCGACGTCCTTCTGGATCGCGACGGACGACGCCATGACGCCCGAATGGCTGTAGGGAACGCCGATGACTTCAAGCAGACCCTGGATGGTGCCGTCTTCGCCGGGCGTGCCGTGCAGAAGGTTGAGCGCACAGTCCGGTTTAAGCGCGGCGAGCACCGTGGCGACGTCGCGCTGCACGTCGATGCGGGTGACGCGATAGCCCGCGCGCTCGGCCGCATCGGCGCAGGCATTGCCGGAGCGCAACGAGACCTCGCGCTCGGCCGACCAGCCTCCCATGAGAACGGCGACATGCTTGGTCATTGGCGGGCAAACTTCTTGTGAGGCGCAGAGCGATCGGCGCCGGAGGGAATATCGAACCCGTCATACAGCCAGGCGAGGCAATCGAACATGTCTTTTTCCGAGCGTTCGCGATAGATCTGCATCGTGACATCGCGGGCGATGTCCTTCGCGTGATAGTCCTCCCAGACCTTGCGCGATTCGAGTTGCAGACGGGCGGTGCGCAGATAGCGGGCGCGCGAGAAGGCGGCGAGCGTGTCCGCGATCTCGCCATCGGACGCGATCAGCATCTCGGCCAGAGTCACGCCATCCTCGATCGCCATGCAGGCGCCCTGCGCGAAACTCTGCAAGGCGGGATGCGCCGCATCGCCGAGCAGCGTGACACGGCCCTTGTTCCAGTGCCGGATCGGATCGCGATCGGCAATCGCCCAGCGGCGCTCCAGATCCATCATGCCGAGCAAGGATTTCATCGCCGGGTGTGCATCGGCATAGGTGCGTTCGATCTCGGCGCGATAGGACGCAAGGTCGCCCTTGCGATCATAGGTGGCCGTTTCCAACACGGCGACGATGTTGAACAGCGTGCGGTCGCGCAGCGGATAATGCACGATGTGAAATCCCGGCCCGGCCCAGATCGCCACGACGTCGGTATTCACCCCGCGCGGCACCTCCGCCATCGGCACGATGGTGCGATGCGCGACATAGCCGAGCGGCTTTGGCGGTGTGTCGCCGAACAATTGCGCGCGCACAACCGAGCGCAGGCCGTCGGCGCCGACCAGCAGCGGCCCGGAAAACGTACGCCCGTCGGCCGTGCGCACCTGCACCCGTTCTCCGTCGTCGTCGAATCCCGTCACCTGCGCGTCGGGGACTAACTCGATGTCCGGCACGCCCCTGCAGGCGTCGAGCAACGCGTTGTGCAGGTCGATGCGGTGAATGACGATATAGGGATGTCCGAAGCGCGCACGCAGCGATTGCTGCGTCGGAACGCGCGTGACTTCCGCGCCGGAGAACGCATCCAGCCACACGCAGGCCTGCGGGAAGACGGAGGCCTTCAGCACCGCCTCGGTGAGGCCGATGCGCTCGAACATCGGAAACACGTTCGGCCCGAGCTGGATGCCGTAACCGATGGCGCCGAATTCCGGCGCGCCTTCCAGGACGCGCACCGGAACGCCGGCGCGGCCGAGCCCGAGCGCCGCCGACAGACCGCCGAGCCCACCGCCCACGATCAGGATGGGTGTGCGTTGAGTCATATACAGCCTCGTATGACGTCATTCCGGGACGGCCCGAAGGGCCGGACCCGGAATCCATAATCCCGGTCTGTGTTTATGGATTCCGGGTTCGCGACCTGCGGTCGCGCCCCGGAATGACAAGAGTGCATCAAGCCACCACCCCGATACGCTTGATTTCCCAGTCCAGCGTGACGCCGGACGTCTCCTTCACGCGCTGGCGCACGGTCTCGCCCAAAGTCTCGATGTCATGTGCGGTGGCGTTGCCGCGATTGATCAGGAAGTTGCAATGCAATTCGGAGACCTGCGCGTCGCCGACGACAAGGCCGCGGCAGCCGGCGGCGTCGATCAATTGCCAGGCCTTGTGGCCCTCCGGATTCTTGAAGGTGGAGCCGCCGGTGCGGCTCTTGATCGGCTGCGTCGCCTCGCGCGCCTCGGTGATCTTGTCCATCTCGGCGGCGATCACCGTGCGGTCGCCCGGCTCGCCCTGGAACAGCGCCTGCGTGAAGATAATGTCGTCCGGCGCGTCGCAATGGCGATAGGTGTAATGCATGTCGCCATTCCTGAAGACGTGGATGGCGCCCTTGCGGTCGACGCCGCGCGCCTCGATCAGCGCGTCCTTCGTCTCGCGGCCATAGGCGCCGCCATTCATGCGCAGCGCGCCGCCGATGCCGCCGGGAATGCCGCGCATGAAGGACAGGCCGGCGATGCCGGCTTCCTGCGCCGCGCGCGCCACCTTCACGTCCGGCACCGCCGTGCCGGCGCGAATGCGAGCGCCATCTTCCACCTTGATCTCGCTGAAACCCTTGCCGAGGCGGATGACCACGCCCGGCACACCGCCATCGCGCACGATGAGATTTGAGCCGAGGCCGACGACAATGACGGGAATGTCGTTCGGCAGATTTTGCAGAAAGTAAGCAAGATCGCTTTCGTTTTCCGGCGTGAACAGCACCTGCGCCGGCCCGCCGACGCGAAACCATGTCAGTTCGGCGAGCGGCTGGTTGGCGATCAGCCGTCCGCGCAATTGCGGCATCTTGGATTTCAGGTCGGCGGTGATGTCGGGGAAACTCACGCTCAGGCTCCCAGCGCCTTGAGTTCGCCCGGCAGCGCGTAAGCCCATTGCGTGATGTTGCCGGCGCCGAGGCAGACCACCATGTCGCCCGGCTGCGCAATGCCCTTGATGAGCGAAGCGAGTTTCTCGGAACTTTCCAGCGCGATCACGTCACGATGCCCGCGCGCGCGGATACCCTGCACGAGATGATCGCGGTCGGCGCCCTCGATCGGCGCTTCACCGGCGGGATAGACATCGGCGATGACGACCGTGTCGGCATCGTTGAAGCAGGAGGAGAACTGCTCGAACAATTGCGAGAGCCGTGTGTAGCGATGCGGCTGCATCACCGCGATCACGCGGCCCGTGTTGGATTCACGCGCAGCCTTGAGCACGGCGGCGATTTCCACGGGATGGTGTCCGTAGTCGTCGATGATGGCGACACCGTTCCAGTCTCCGGTGCGGGTGAAGCGCCGCTTCACGCCGCCGAACGACGCCAGCGCCTTGCGAATGCGATCGTCGGATACCCCGAGCTGATGCGCGACGGTGATGGCGGCGGTGGCGTTCAGCGCGTTGTGCCGGCCCGGCATCGGCAGCGTGAGATCCTTGATCGTGTGCGCGGCCTCGCCGTCGCGGCCGCGGAACACGACGGTGAAGTTCGAGGCCCCGTTCTTGTGCGTGAGATCGACCAGCCGCGCATCGGCCTGCGGGTTTTCGCCATAGGTGTAGATGCGGCGATCGACGATGCGGCCGACCAGCGTCTGCACTTCGGGATGGTCGGTGCACATCACCGCGAAGCCGTAGAACGGCACGTTCTCGACGAAGGCCTGGAACGCGGCTTTCACCGCGTCGAAGGTCTGAAAGTGATCGAGGTGTTCGGGATCGACATTGGTGACAATGGCAACGTCGGCGGGAAGTTTCAGGAACGTGCCGTCCGATTCATCGGCTTCCACCACCATCCAGTTGCCGGTACCGAGCCGCGCGTTCGTACCATAGGCATTGATGATGCCGCCGTTAATCACGGTGGGATCTAGTTCGCCTGCGTCGAGCAAGGCCGCGACCATCGAGGTGGTCGTGGTCTTGCCATGCGTGCCGGCAATCGCAACCGCCGAGCGCAGCCGCATCAGTTCGGCCAGCATCTCGGCGCGGCGCACGACCGGCAGGCGCTTGGCGCGCGCGGCGATGAGTTCCGGATTGTCCTTCTTGATGGCGGACGAGACGACGACCACCGCCGCGTCGTCGACGTTCTTCGCATCGTGGCCGACGGTGACGGCGATGTTCTTCTCGCGCAGGCGCTTGACGTTGGCGCTCTCGGCGACGTCGGAGCCGGTCACCTTGTAATTCAGATTGGCCAGCACCTCGGCGATGCCGCTCATGCCGATGCCCCCGATGCCGACAAAATGGATCGGGCCGATGTCGCGCGGAAGTTTCATTCACTTTCCTGTTGGCGTCATGGCCGGGCTTGTCCCGGCCATCCCGCTTAGAGAGGCACTGCGTCCCTAAGCGGGATGCCCGGCACAAGGCCGGGCATGACGAATTCGAGTTCAGTGCTTTACGTTAGCCACTTTCAATACCAATTCCGCCAGATGGCAGGCGGCGTCAAGCGTGCCGGAGGATTTGGCCGATTTCGCCATATTTGAAAGGCGCTCCGGCTCGCCGGCGAGGTCGGCGATGTCGGAGGCGAGCCGGTCCGGCGTGAAATCGGCCTGCAGCAGACGGATCGCGCCGCCAGCCTTCTCCAGCACGGCAGCATTAGCGGCCTGATCCTGATCCAGCGCATGCGGCAGCGGGACGAGAATTGCCGGGCGGCCGATCGCGGCGAGCTCGGCGACGGTCGAGGCGCCCGAGCGCGAGACGACGAGTTGCGCGTCGGCCATGCGCGCCGGCAGATCGCCGAAGAACGGCGCGACCTCGGCTTTCACCCCGGCTTTCGCATAGGCCTCGCGCACCGCCGACAGGTCTTCCTCGCGCGCCTGCTGCACGATCTTCAGCCGCATCTTCAGATGCTCGTCGAGCCGCGCCACGGCGGGCGGCACGATCTCCGACATCACGCGCGCACCCTGGCTGCCGCCGAACACGAGCACGCGGAATGCGCCATCTGCCTTGGGCACATCATAAGGCGTCGCGGCGGCGTCGATCACCGCCGGCCGCACCGGATTGCCGACATGCGTCGTCTTCGCCGCAAGCCGAGCATCGCTGTCGGTGACTCCGGCAAAGCCGGTGGCAATGGCGGTGACACGCGGCGCAAGGAATCTGTTGGCGCGACCCATCACGGCATTCTGTTCGTGAATGATGGTCGGGATATTGCGCAGCGTGGCGGCGAGCAAGGGCGGCACGCTCGGATAGCCGCCGAAACCGACCACCACCGCGGGCTTTGCACTGCCAAGCATCGCAAAGGCCTTGGCCGTGCCGTAGAGGAGCGTCGCGCCCGTGCTCGCGAGCGAGAGCGGATCGCGGCCGCGCAATGTCGCGCTCGGGACGACATGCACCTGCGAGAACTTGTCGCCGAACTTCGCCGCGCGCGTGTCGGTCGCCAGTGCTACCTGCACTCCCTGCCGCACCAGCGCCGCGGCGAGAGCCTCGGCGGGAAACAGATGTCCGCCGGTGCCGCCGGCGGCGAGGAGCACCAGCGGCCCACTCTCGGTCATGTGGTCATATCCTGATCGCCTCCCGCAATATACGGGACCAAAGCGTCATACAAAAAAAGAGGACTGCAAACCAGCTAGCCGGCGTAGCTCCCCACCATCCGGACCTGCCCGCGGCTGGTAAGCTGCTCGGCGCGCGGACGCTCGCGTGTCAGCGCCAGCAGCATGCCCATGCCATAGGCGAGCGACAGGAGCGACGAGCCGCCATAGGAAATGAACGGCAGGGTCATGCCCTTGGCCGGGATCAGATGCAGGTTCACCGCCATGTTGATCGCCGATTGCGCGCCGAACAGCACGGCCAGACCGGTCGCGGCAAAGCGCGAGAACGCATCCTCGTTGCGCATCGCGCGCGACAACGCCCGCACCACAATGAAGGTGAACAAGGCGACCAGCACGATGCAGAGCACGATGCCGAACTCCTCGGCCGCGACCGCGAAGATGAAGTCGGCATGGCTGTCCGGCAGGATGCGTTTCACCACGCCCTCGCCCGGCCCCTGCCCGAACCAGCCGCCGCGCACAAAGGACTCAACCGCGTTGTCGATCTGGAAGGTGTCGCCGGAGGAGGGATCGATGAAGCGTTTGAAGCGGCGCGCGACGTGCGGAACGGTGAAATAGGCGGCGGTGAGGCCGAGCACCGCGGTGCCGCCAAGGCCGATCACCCAGATCACGCGCATGCCGGCGATGAAAAACAGCGAACCCCACACCATCGCGACCAGCATGGTCTGTCCGAAATCGGGCTGCAGCACCAGCAGGCTCACCACCGTGCCGAGCAGCGCCAGCGCAATCGTGTTGGCCGGCATTTCAGGACGGCGTGCGGATTCGGCAAACAGCCAGGCGATCAGGATGACGAAGGCCGGCTTGACGAATTCGGAAGGCTGGATGTTGACGCCGAGCAAAACGATCCAGCGCCGCGCACCCTTGATCTCGGTGCCGACGAACAACGTGGCGGCGAGCAGCAGCGTCGCGGCGACGAACACGAACAGCGCCAGCCGCCGGATCTGCCGCGCCGACAGGAACGAGGTGCCGAGCATGATGGCGATGGCCGGCATCAGATAGAGAATCTGCCGGTTCACGAAATGGAACGGGTCCAGCCCGAGCTTGGTGGCGACCGGCGGGCTCGCGGCGAGCAGCAGAATGATGCCGGCAAGCATGAGCGCGAAGATCGCCGCCAGCGTCAGCCGGTCGACCGTCCACCACCATTCCGCGAAAGGCGTACGCTGCGTGCGCGAGACCATAAGACTCCCCGAGCGTTAGTGGTCGCCCGAAGGTGGTTTAGGTTTGATTAAGATTTGGAAATTGCCCGTCTAGGAGAGCTGCGCCCGCACCAGTTCCCGGAACGCATCGCCGCGTACCTCGAAATTGCGGAACTGGTCGAAGGACGCGCAGGCCGGCGACAACAATACCACCGCGTCGGCGCCGGATATCGCAGCGTCGGCCGCTGCCTGCGGCACCGCGCGATCGAGCGTCTCCACGATCTCGAACGGCACCCTGCCTTGAAGCGTCTTCGCAAAATCCGCCGCCGACTCGCCGATCAGATAGGCCTTGGCAATGCGCGGGAAGAATTCGGCGAGCGGCGCGATACCGCCCTCTTTCGGCTTGCCGCCGGCGATCCAATAGATGTGGTCGAACGAGCCGAGCGCCTTGGCGGCGGAGTCCGCATTGGTCGCCTTGGAATCGTTCACGAACAGGACGTGCCCCTTGCGGCCCACCTGCTCCATGCGATGCGCCAGGCCGGGAAACGAACGCAGACCGTTCCGAATCTCCTCGTCGCTGAGCCCGAGTGCGGTGCAGGCAGCAATTGCGGCCATCGCGTTCTGCGCATTGTGCATCCCGCGCAGCGAGCCAATGCCGGCGAGATCGGCGGCCTCCTCGGCGTCAGGACCGACGACACGATAGATGTGCGTCTCGCCCGCGAGATAACCCTGCGCCGGCATGTCCTTCGTCGAAATACGGATCACGCCCCTGCCGGTCGCGGCGAGATTGCGCGCCATCTCGCGCCCGTAATCGTCGTCGATGCCAATGACCGGGTATTCCGCCCGGCCCGTCGCGCGCGACTTGATGAAGGCATAGTTCTCCATTGTGCCGTGCCGGTCGAGATGATCGGGCGTCACATTCAGCATGATGCCGACGGTCGGCTTCAGCGAGGGCGTGAGATCGATCTGGTAGGACGACATCTCGATGACGTGAAAGCGGCCGGCGCGCGGTGGCTCGAGCGCCAGGATCGGCGTGCCGAGATTGCCGCCGACCTGCACGTCGCGGCCGGCGCTCTTGAGGACATGCGCGATCAGCGCTGTCGTCGTGGACTTTCCATTGGTGCCGGTGATGGCGACGAAAGGCGCGTCGGGCGCAAGTGCGGCGCGTTCGCGGAAATGCAGTTCGACGTCGCCGATCACCTCGACATTATGTTCTTGGGCGCGCAGCACGGTCCAGTGCGGCTGCGGATGCGTGAGCGGCACGCCGGGCGCAAGGATGAGCGCGTCGAACCGGCTCCAGTCGGCCTCCTTCAGATCGCCGACGGCAATGTTCTCGTGCAAGGCGGCTTCGCGGCTCTTCTCGGAATCGTCCCAGACCAGCACGTCGGCGCCGCCTGCGATCAGCGCGCGCGCCGACGACAGGCCGGAGGAGCCAAGCCCGAACACGGCAGCCCGCTTGCCCTTGAATGTGGTGATGGGAGTCATGCGAGCCCCTCTTATACCTCCCCCTGCAAGGGGGAGGTATAAGAGCGAAGGCGAGCCGGGTGGGGGTCGCTCGAGTGGCGCAAAAGGACCCCGCCCCGTCCGCCATCGCTTCGCTCGGCGGACGACCCTCCCCTTTCAGGTGAGGGATAAGACAGTGCGGGTCGCATGCTCATCGCAACTTCAGCGTCGAGAGGCCGATCAACGCCAGCACGATGGAGATGATCCAGAACCGGATCACGATCTGCGGCTCGGTCCAGCCCTTCTTCTCGTAATGGTGGTGGATCGGCGCCATCTCGAACACGCGCTTGCCGAACAGACGGAACGAAACCACCTGCACGATCACCGACACCGCCTCGAGCACGAACAGGCCGCCAATAATGGCGAGCGCGATCTCGTGCTTGGTGGCGACCGCGATGGTGCCGATCATGCCGCCGAGCGCGAGCGAGCCGGTGTCGCCCATGAAGATCGAGGCCGGCGGCGCGTTAAACCAGAGGAAGCCGAGCCCGGCACCGACCACGGCCCCGCACAAAACCGCCAGTTCGCCGGTGCCGGCGACATAATGAATCTGCAAATAGTCGGCGAAGACGACGTTGCCGGCGAGATACGCAATCATGCCGAAGGAGAGCGCCGCGATCATCACCGGCACGATGGCAAGGCCGTCGAGGCCGTCGGTCAGGTTCACAGCGTTGCCGGCGCCGACGATGATGAAGGCACCGAAAATGGCGAAGAACCAGCCCATGTTGACGACGAAATCCTTCAGGAACGGAAACACGAGCGAGGTTCCGAAGGGCGGTCGCGCGAGCTGGGCGATGGCGATGCAGGCGGCGATCGCGACGATCGCCTCAAGGGCGATGCGCATGCGGCCGGAAAAACCCGTGTCGCTCTTCTGCTTCCGCACCTTCAGAAGATCGTCATAGAAGCCGATGGCACCGAAGCAGAGCGTCACCCCGAGCACGATCCAGACATAGCGGTTGGACGGATTGGCCCACAGCAAGGTCGAGATCGTGACCCCGAACAGGATCATCAGTCCGCCCATGGTGGGCGTGCCGATCTTGGTCTTCAGATGCGATGCCGGGCCGTCGGCGCGGATCGGCTGGCCGCGTCCCTGGCGCATGCGCAGCCAGTCGATGATCGGCGAGCCGGCGATGAAGACGAACAGGGCAGCGGTCATCATCGCGCCGCCGGTGCGGAAAGTGATGTAACGAAAAACGTTCAGAAACGAAAACTTGTCGGACAGATCAACGAGCCAATACAGCATCGGATGAAAACCTCATGCCGACGTCGTTTCGTGGTCCGCAGACGCAAAACTGCGCTGCAGCGATTTCACGATCGGCGCCATTTTCGAACCATTGGACCCCTTGACCATGACGGCGTCGCCGCCGCGAACGGCGTCGAGCACCTGCGGTTCGAGCCCCTTTGAGTCCTCCGCATAGCCGCCCCGGCGATCCGAGGGAAGAGCCTGCCACAAATTCCGCATCGCCGGACCAGAACAAAAGACCAGATCGACATCATTTGCGACAACCGGCTCAACCAGCGCGCGATGCAGGCTCGCAGCCTCGCCGCCGAGTTCCAGCATGTCGCCGAGCACCGCGATGCGGCGGCCGCGCGGACCGAGCGACGCCTGCCCGAGCAGATCGAGCGCGGCGCGCATGGAGACAGGGTTGGCGTTGTAGCTCTCGTCGATGAGCAGCGCCGGACCACCGGGCAGGTTCAGTTCGATACGGGTGCCGCGGCCGGAGGCCGGCTTCAGATCGGCCAGCGCCAGCGCCGCGATGGCAAGGTCGGCACCGGCAAGCTTCGCCGCCGTCAGCACCGCGAGCGAATTCAGCACCAGATGCCTGCCGGGTGCGCCGAGCTTGTAAGCGACGTTCTGGCCGAGAATGTTCGCGCGCACGGTGGAACTCGCCGGCTGCAGCGCGCAGTCAATCAGCCGCGCATCGGCCTTCGCATCCTCACCGAAGGAGACGATCCTGCCCACCTTCGCCGCCTGCGCGCGCTCGACAAGACGGGAGAATTGCGCATTGTCGCAATTCAGGATGGCTGCACCGCCCGGCATCAGCCCTTCGAAGATTTCCGCCTTGGCGTCGGCGATCTCGTCGACCGACTTGAAATATTCCAGATGCACCGGCGCGATGGTGGTGATGATGGCGATATGCGGCTGCACGAGCTGAGACAACGGGCCGATCTCGCCGGCGTGATTCATCCCCATCTCGAACACGGCAAAGCGCGCATCCTGCGGGCAGCGCGCGAGCGAGAGCGGCACGCCCCAGTGATTGTTGTAGGACGCGGCCGAGGCATGCGTGAGACCCTCGCGCGAGAGCGCGAGATGCAGAGCCTCCTTGGTCGAGGTCTTGCCGACCGAGCCGGTGACGCCGATGACCTTCGCATCCGTACGCCCACGCGCTGCTTTCGCCAGATCGCGCAGGCCGCCCAGCACGTCGTCGACAATCAGGTAGCGGCCGTCGTCCGGAAGCTCGCCGCGCTTGCCGGCGGCGACAACCGCCACCGCAGCACCCGCCTTCAGCGCCGCGCCCACAAAATCATGTCCGTCGCGGCTGTCGCCGGCGATGGCGAAAAAGGCCTCACCCGCCTTCAGCGTGCGGGTGTCGATGGAGATTCCGGAAATCTCTTCCCACGCCGAGTCGTTGTCTGGTCGCGCGACCGGACGGCAAACCGGTTCCCACTTTCCCTGGTCGCGCTCCATGCGCGCGCGCATCGCCGCCGCCATCGCCTCGACGGTCCACAAAGCGGTCATCAAGCCTTCTCCCCCAGCACCGCCGCGACCACCTCATGATCGCTGAACGGCAATATCCGGTCGCCGACAATCTGGCCGGTTTCATGACCCTTGCCGGCGATCACCAGCACGTCGCCGGGGTTCAACCCGGAAATACTCTGCCGGATCGCCTCGCCGCGGTCCGCAACCTCGGTGGCGCCGGGCACCGCGGCCAGAATGGCGGCGCGGATCGCGGCCGGGTTCTCGCTGCGCGGATTGTCGTCGGTGATCACCACGCGGTCCGCGTTCTCGGCCGCGATCGCGCCCATGATGGCGCGCTTGCCGGGATCGCGGTCGCCGCCACAGCCGAACACGGCAACAAGCCGGCCTTTCACATAAGGCCGCAGCGCCTCCAGCGTTTTCGCCAGGGCGTCCGGCTTGTGCGCGTAATCGATGAAGACCGGCGCGCCGTTATGCGTGCCCGCGAGTTCAAGACGCCCCTTCGCGCCTTCGAGCTTTTCCAGCGCCGCGAAGACCTGCGCCGGATCGCTTCCGGTCGCGATGGCGAGACCCGCGGCAACCAATGCATTCTCGATCTGGAACGCGCCGACCAGAGGCAGACGCACCGAATATGTCTTGCCAGCATGCTCGAGCGTCAGCTTCTGCGCATAGCCGTCAATGACTGCGTCACGCAGACGGATCGCCTCGCCGCTGCGGCCGACGGTGAAGAGTTTCAGTCCGCGCTTGCGCGCCGCTGCAACGACGGCCTGCGCCTCGTCATGGTCGGCGCAGATTACCGCGCTGCCGCCGTCAATAATCAACGCATCGAACAATCGCAGCTTGGCCTGCAGATAATGTTCGACAGTCGGGTGATAATCGAGATGATCGCGGCTCAGATTGGTGAAGGCGCCGGCCGCGACGCGCACACCGTCGAGCCGGTGCTGATCGAGTCCGTGCGAAGAGGCCTCCATCGCCAGATGCGTGACGCCCTCGCCTGCAAGCTCGTCGAGCGTGCGGTGGAGCGCGACCGGATCGGGCGTGGTGAGCGAGCCATAGACCTCGCCCTTTGGCGAAACCACGCCGATGGTGCCGACGCTCGCCGCCTGTTCGCCCAGCATCGCCCAGATCTGCCGCGTGAAGGCGGCAACAGACGTTTTGCCGCTGGTGCCGGTGACGGCAGCGATCACACGCGGCTGGCGCGGATAGAGTTTCGCGGCGGCGAGCGCGAGCGCACGCCGCACATTCTTTACCTGAACGGAGGCGACATCTCCGTCCGGCTTGCGCTCGGCCATCACCGCGGCTGCACCGTTGGCAACCGCCTGCGGGACATATTGCAACCCATCGGCCTTGGTGCCCGGCACGGCAACGAACAGATCGCCCGGCTTCACCGCGCGGCTGTCGGCGGTCACACCGGTCACGTCCAGCGCGGCGAAGCGCGGGTCGTATGTCGCGTCGGGGGGAAGAAGGTCGGCAAGCTTCATAGGTGTCGTTTTTCACTCTTATCCCTCCCCCTGCAAGGGGGAGGGTGGCGAGCGAAAGCGAGCCGGGTGGGGGTCAATTTGCGTATGGATTCATGACCCCACCCCGCCGCCTCCGGCGGCGACCCTCCCCTTTCAGGGGAGGGATAAACTACGGCTGCGCCTCACCGAATTCCCGCCGTCGCCGCCAGAATCTGCCTGTCCGCGGTCGGCAGGTCGAAACGCGGTTCCACGCCCAGGAGCGGCGCGATGCGGGTCACAACATTGCCGGCGGTCGGAGCGGCGTTCCAGCCGGAGGTGGCATAGCCCTTGGTCTCCGGAATCGCCTGTGGCTCGTCCAGAAGGATGGTGACGAGATATTTCGGATGGTCGGAGGGAAACACCGCCATGAAGGTGGTCAGCAGCTTGGTCTTGGAATAGCGGCCGTTGATGACCTTCTCCGCTGTGCCGGTCTTGCCACCGACATAATAGCCGGGAATGTCGGCTTTCTTCGCCGATCCCTTCTCGGCATTCAGCCGCATCAGGTAGCGCATGCGCTCGCTGGTTTCCGGCTTGATCACCTGCTTGGCCAGCGCGTCGGCGTCCGCCTGCGAACGCTTCAGAAAGGTCGGCGGAATGAGCTTGCCGCCGTTCATCAGCGCGCCGACGCCCATCACCGCCTGCAGCGGCGCAACCGACAGCCCGTGACCGAAGGCGATGGTGACGGTGTTCAATTCGCCCCAGCGCTTCGGAACGAGCGGCTCGGCGCTTTCGGGAATTTCGGTGCGCAGCCGGTCGAGCTGGCCCATCTTCTTCAGGTAGGCCTTGTGATGGTCCACGCCGAGCAGCAGCGCCATGCGGGCGGTGCCGATATTCGACGAGTAGGTGAAAATCTCCGGCACCGTCAGGATGCGCTTTTGTCCGTGATAGTCGCTGATGTTGAATTTGCCGTAGCGCAGCGATTGCCGCGCATCGAACGTTGAGCCGAGCGAGACCTTTCCGGAATCGAGCGCCATTGCCACGGTGAGCGCCTTGAAGGTCGAGCCCATCTCGAACACGCCCGTGGTGAGGCGGTTGAGGCGCGTCTTGTCGAGTGCCTGGCGCGGATCGTTGGGATCGTAGTCGGGCAGCGACACCATGGCGATGATTTCGCCGGTGCGCACATCGGTGACGAGACCGGACGCGGCAATGGCCTTGAACTTGTCCTTCGCCGCCGACAATTCGGAGCGCAGCGCATGCTGCACACGCAGATCGACGGCAAGCTCGACCGGCTTCTGCTGGCGGTCGGTGGCGAAGCCCAGGCGATGCAGATCGGCCAGCCCGCGGCCATCCAGCCATTTCTCGATGCCGGCGATACCCTGGTTGTCGATATTGACGTGGCCAATGAGGTGCGAGACTTCCGCGCCGTTCGGATAGACGCGCTTGTTCTCGTTGAGAAAGCCGATTCCGGGAATGCCCAGATTGTGGATCTGTTCCTGCTGCTTGGCGGTGATCTCACGCTTCAGCCAGGCGAAGCCTTTTCCGGATGAGAGACGCTCGCGCAATTCCCTGGCGTCCAGATCGGGCAAGGTGGCGGTGAGGAGTTCCACGGCCTCATCGACATCGATGAGCCGGCGCGGTTCGCCGAACAGCGAGGGCATGCGCACGTCGGTCGCAAGCACCGCGCCGTTGCGGTCGAGAATATCCGGCCGCGCGGTTGCAACCACGTCGCCGCCGCCCGCCCGCTTGGCGGCATGGCCATCCGCGGACATTCCGTACAGCACCAGCCGGCCGGCAATCACCGCATAGACCAGCGCGAAACCTGCGATGGCAAGGCCGACACGCGCCTTCGCCTTGGCGCTGCGATTGACGTTGCGGCCATAGAGGAGACGGCTGAGCAGGCTCTCTTTCGGCGCCTCGACAACGAGTTTCTGTTCGGCAGCCGGCGTCATTGCGCAACCGCCCCGCTGATGCTGGCGGTCGGGATATCGGTTTCCTCGATGATGGCTCCGATCGGATCGGCACTATCAGGCACGACCGGCTTCGGGCGCTCCGGCAGATTGTCGAGGCTCGAAATCTGCTGCGCGTCGATGGGCTTCAGCGGCAGATGCCGTTGCGCCAGCCCCTCGATGCGTCGCGGAGTCTGCAGCTTCGCCCATTCCGCCTTCAGCGCGGCGATCGCATCGCGCTCGCGGCGGATTTCGCCACGCATCTTCGCCAGCCGCTCGGCATCGAGCGTCGCCTGGAACTTGATCTCGTAGACATAGGCCGCCGCCGCCACGAGGCCGATGATGACAAGGATATTGAGAATCCGCATGTCAGCGCCCCCGCATCACATCGGCGAGCGTCGGCAGGCGCGGGAGCAGGTCGTCGAACGGTTCATCGCGCGCCGGAGCAGCAGTACGCTCGGCAGCGCGCAGTTTCGCGGAACGCGCGCGCGGATTGGCGTCGATCTCTGCCTCGTCGGCCACCACCGGCTTTTTCGTGACCAGCGTGAAAGTCGGCTCCGGGCCGAACGCCTCGGGCTGATGACGCGAGCCTTGCGCACGCTTGCCGCGCTCAGTGAGGAACGTCTTGACGATGCGGTCTTCCAGCGAATGGAACGATACCACTGCGAGACGACCGCCGGGTTTGAGGATGCGCTCGGCGGCGGCAAGCGCCTCGCACAGTTCCTGCAATTCCTCGTTCACGAAAATGCGCAAGGCCTGGAAGGTGCGCGTCGCCGGGTGAATGGCGCCGGGCTTTGAGCGCACCACGCGCGAAACGATGTCGGCGAGCGCCTTCGTCGTCTGGATTGGCGCCTTTGCGCGTTCGGCGAGGATAGCGCGGGCAATCGCGCGCGACTGCCGCTCCTCTCCGAGCTGGTAGATGATGTTGGCAAGGTCGCGGTCGGAAGCTTGCGCGACCACGTCGGCGGCGCTCGGGCCCTGCCGGCTCATGCGCATGTCGAGCGGACCATCGAAGCGGAAGGAAAATCCGCGCTCGGCCTCGTCAAGCTGCATCGACGAGACGCCGACATCCAGCACGATGCCGTCGACTGCATCGTAGCCCGCGCCACGCGCAACGTCGTCGAGCGCCGAGAAACGGTCCTCGATCAGTGTGAGCCGGCCCTTTGCGCTTTCGACAAGGTCGGCGCCGCGCGCAATCGCGCTCTGGTCGCGGTCGATGCCGACGACCTTGCAATCGGCCGCCGCAAGAATGAGCCGCGTGTATCCGCCGGCGCCGAACGTGCCGTCGACATAGACGCCGCCATTGCGGACATTGAGAGCCGCGACCGCCTGGGGACCCAGCACGGGAATGTGACGGGCCAGTCCGCCAGCGACCGCGGGAGCCCCGCCGTCGCTGCCCGTCATCATTCCCGCGCTCCTTGCGGTTTCGTCACCGCCGCCCCCTGCACGCCCAGCTTCTTTCTCAGGTCGCGCATCTTTCCGGTGGCCGTGGAAAGCTGCGCCGAGAAACGGTCGGGCGCCCAGATCTGGAATTTGTGGCCAAGCCCCACGAACGCGACCGCGTCCATGATGCCGGCATGATCCTTCAGGGACTCCGGGAGCGTCACCCGCCCCTCGCCGTCCATCTTCAATGTCTCGCTGGTGCCATAGAGCGCGGTGGCGAATTGCTCGCGCTCTTCCGAAAATGGCGGGAAACTCGCAATCAGCTGTTCGATCTCGTTGAGCAGTGCCTGTCCGCCCGCTTCGATGGCCGGCCGGTCGAGCGAAGGGCAGCAATAGAGTCCCTCGAGGGCTTCTTTCGCCAGCACCGCGCGAAACGGCGCAGGCACCGATACCCGGCCCTTCGCGTCCAGCCGCAGAATGAAATGAGAGACGAACCGGTCCATCTCGCCCGCCGTACCGGTATGGGATACTATGGGCTATCATGGGAACTACTGGGCGTCAATGGATACACACCCCGTTCCCCTCTCTGGTTCACCGGGCCGCTGACCGGCCATTAAGGATGGTTAAGATTAAAGAACGGTTGATCGTTCCGGACGGCGACTGGGCTTTTTTCCGCACGGAATGCGGCGGCGGAAAAGTTCCTGCTCCTCGCCGCGCTGTGATCAATCGTCACGATACCAAGTTCCTTCGGAACGGCAGTCCCGCTCGCACGTTGGCCCTGCATCGGCGCGCTGCGTCGCGTTTTTCGGCGCGTCACGGAATCATTTCCTGAAATGCAAGGAGGCCAGGCAATGCTGAAGAAATTTATGGTGACCACTGCGATCACCGGACTGATGATTGGAGCCGCGGCGGCGCAGAGTGCGCCTTCGGGCATGCCGCCGTCAGCCATGCCGCCGGCGGCATCGAGCCCGGCCGGCACCACACAATTCATCAATTCGCAAGGCGCCGACCAATGGCTGTCGTCGAACTTTATCGGCGTCGATGTGATCGGTCCGGATGAAGCGAAGATCGGCGACGTGAACGATGTGCTGTTCGAGAAGGACGGCAAGGTCGTCGCCTATGTTGTGGGTATCGGGGGATTCCTCGGCATCGGCAGCAAGAACGTTGCCCTCGCCCCGACCTCGTTCCAGGTCGTGAGCGGCAAGGACATGAACGACACCAAGCTGAAGCTGAACATGACCAAGGATCAGCTGCAGCAGGCCGCATCCTTCGAGACGATGCGCGACAAGGAAGCGGCGGCGCGCCGCGCGACAACCACGGGCTCCGGCTCGTCGGCTCCGCGTCCGGCGCCGAGCGGCAAGTAGTGCAGTAGCGTAAGTAGCGTGAGCGCATGGCGGTCCGGACTACGTGTCCGGGCCGCTTTTTTTGCGACGCGCGAGTGGCGTCCAGCGAGCGCGCCGCGCTCACGAGAAGGTCTGACGCCACCACATGGTCAGCGCGGCCAGCACCGTGACGACAAGCGCAGGCGCAACCAGGCTGCGCCAGTCGGAGCCGAACGGATTGTGGCGGCCGCAATAATAGCAGCGCTGGAATTTCCGCAGGATCATGTCCGACAGCGGCAGCGACGTGCCGCACGACCGGCACTTGCCATGACGATTGAGCTTGTACAATTCCGCGACGACAGGCTCACGCATACGAAACTCCCGAAGACGCTCGACGATTGACGCGAAAAAAGAAACGGGATTTCGCGCGTGAAGCTAAAGCGTGCCGTTTGAGATTTTCTTAACCACGCGCCGCCCGAACGCATTTTCGAATCGCACAACGAGAGCATCGTCCCGATATGAAACAAGGTTCCCACTGCGTTCGCGAAGAACGAATCGGGGCCTCGTTTTGCGCGATGAGTCGGGTGTTAAGCGAAAGTTTCGGTGCAAAACGTTGAAGAGAAAAATCGGCACGTCATTCGCGCCCGATTTCCGCGCGAACTCCTTCATTGCCTGCGCAACCATCTGCGATTGCGACGGGCGGTTGCATTCATGCAACGCGGATCGGTGCTATCTCACCGTTTTTACTGCGTTTTTTATGTGCCATCATTTTCGCTTGGCTTGCGCACTTTGTCGCATCGTCTAACGTCGGCACAGGGACGAAATAGCGAAGGGGGACACGCAGATGCGTCGTCTGCTTGGAATTTCTCTCGGAATCTCTGTCGCAATTCTCGGTGCCGCTTTTGCCGTGCAATCCGCGCAGGCCGCCGATCTCCGCACCAAGGCGCCACCGCCTGCACCCGTTGCCGTTGCCTACAACTGGAGCGGATTTTATTGGGGCCTTAACGGCGGCTGGGCTTGGGGTGACGGTGACCTGACCGGACCCGGTGGAACAGGATCGGTCGACCTCGATGGCGGTTTCTTCGGCGGGCAGATCGGCTGGAACTGGCAGGCTGTCGGTTCGCCGTGGGTCTGGGGCATCGAAGTTGACAGCGCGTGGGCCGACATCGGCGACTCATCGAGCGTGTCGTTTGGCGGCGCCACATTCACGGCGTCATCGGATCTCGATTACTTCGGCACCGCGCGCCTGCGTGTCGGCTACGCATGGGATCGCGTGCTCTGGTATCTGACCGGCGGTATCGCCTGGGCGCATAACGACATCTCGTTCGGCGTCACAGCGCCGGCCTTCGCTGCGGGTGTCACAAGCGGCAACTCGCATGTCGGCTGGACGCTCGGCGGCGGCGTGGAATGGGCCTTCGCCGATCCGTGGTCGGTCAAGCTCGAATACCTGTACATGGACTTCGGCAGCGAAAGCTATTTCGGCGGTGCAGGCGCCGGCGGCTTCGATGCCGATGCACAGATTCACACGATCAAGCTCGGGCTGAATTATCGTTGGGGGGCGTACGGCAAGTCGCCGGTTGTTGCCCGATACTGAGTGAGTGAGAGTGCTTTACGCAAAACTGGCCCCGGCGAAAGCCGGGGCTTTGTTCTTTGCAGCGCAGCCGCTGCGCAGAACGCGATTACATTGCCCTTGAATCTGGCGGGGCGCCCGGCGGTTTGCGCCGGACGCCCCTTCATCAAGATGTCAGCCCGCCTGTAAGCCGGGTTCTGTATGGCCCGCATCTTTCGATGCGAACGTGACGGCCATTCCTCTGCGACGCCGGTTGCCCGGCGCCTGTAGCAACCTACCCGAACGGCTGGTCCGGACAGACCTGAAGCTTTCGCTTCGCGCCGTTCCTATTCGGTTTTGCTCCCGGTGGGGTTTACCGTGCCGCCTGTGTCGCCACAGGCGCGGTGCGCTCTTGCCGCACCGTTTCACCCTTGCCGCGATCAGTACGCAACGCGATCGAGGCGGTCTGCTTTTCTGTGGCACTGTCCCTGAGTCGCGATCCCCGCGAAGGGACCACTTCCCGCCGGACGTTATCCGGCACCGTTTGTCCGTGGAGCCCGGACTTTCCTCCCCGGCATCCTTTCGGACCTTGCCGGAGCGGCCGTCCAGCCGACTGACTCCATAGCAATGGGAAGCGCGGACGCCTGCGTCAAGTGTCGCTGAGGCTTTCCGGCGCGGCATCCTGCGGCATGGTTTCCACGCCGTAGGCAGGCCCGAGATAGGAAGGCTGGGTTTCCAGCAGCGCGCGCAGCGTGATCAGGGTCGAGGAATCGAGCACGCCGTCGATGCGCGCGGGGCGGAAATGGCGCTGGAAAGCGGCCACCACACAGCGCGTCTTCTCGTCGAAATAGCCGTCGGTCGGAACACCATAGCCATAGCGCGCCAGCGCCATCTGCAATTTGCCGATCGCCTCGCCGCGATCGCCCATCTCGAAATTCGGGCTGTCGAGGATCGGCGCAGGTTCCATCCAATGCCCGATGCCGGACTCGGCGAGAAGCCGCCAGGGAAACTTCTCGCCCGGGTCCTGCTTGCGTTCGGGCGCGACATCCGAATGCGCAAGAATGCGGTCGGCCGGAATTTCCCGCCGCAGCAGGATCGCGCGGCAGAGCGAGATGACGGCGGCGATCTGCCGGCGCGGATAATCCGGATAGCCATAGTCGTGACCCGGATTGTGAATCTCGATGCCGATGGAGCAGGAATTGATGTCGGTCTCGCCGGCCCAGAAACTGTGTCCCGCATGCCAGGCACGGCGGCTTTCCGGCACCATCTGGATAATGCGTCCATCCTCGTGCACGAAATAATGCGCCGACACGCTGCTCTCGACCGCCGCGAGACGCTGCACCGCCGCGTCGGCATTTTCCATGCCGGTATAGTGCAGGACGATCATGTCCGGCACGCGGTTGTTGGCGCGCTCGCCGTGATTGGGCGAAGGCACGACGTCGGAGACGAGAATGGTGTCGGGCTCGAAGGGCAACAGGGGCGCTGGCATGGGATAAACCATAGCAATTCATGGCCTGCGGTGAGAAGGGCCTGGCGCCAAAGAGGGTTACCGGCGACAAGCATCAGCCCTGTGCATGCGGCCAATGAATTTTGCGCGCTGGTCCATACCGCGCAACCCGGCTAGCGTCCGCCTCCCTTCCCGCCGGGTTCCTCATGCTCTCTCGCCGCCAAAATCTCGGGCTTCTGCTCGGCTTCATCGGCATCGTGATCTTCGCCGGCACGCTGCCCGGCACGCGCTACACCAATCAGTATCTCGACCCCTATTTCGTGGTCGCGGTGCGCTCCGCGCTTGCCGGCCTGGGAGGCCTGGTCACGCTTCTGGTCACTCGTCGCAGAATGCCCTCTGCCCACACACTCGCATTGCTGGCTTTCTGCTCATTGTGCCTGGTGCTCGGCTTTCCCCTCATGATCACGCTTGCTCTGGTCACGGTGCCGGCCGGACATGGCGGCGTCATTCTCGGTGTGCTGCCGCTGGCGACGGCAGTTGCCGCCGCGATCATCCAGCACGAGCGGCCGAGCAAGGGGTTCTGGATCGCGGGCGTGATCGGCGCGGCGCTGGTGATCGGCTTTGCGCTGCATCGCAGTGGCGGCGGCATGCTCAGCATCGGCGACGTGCTGACCCTTCTCGCCGTGCCCTGCGCAGCCGTGGGCTATACCTATTCGGCGCGGCTGACGGCGATCATGCCCGGCTGGGAAGTAATTTCCTGGAGCGTGGTCATTGCGCTGCCGGTCGCGCTCGTTGCGACCTGGTTGCTCTGGCCGGCCGATCTGACTGCCGTGCCCGCGCCTGCCTTGGGCGCGCTGCTTTATCTCGGACTGATGAGCCAGTTCATCGGCTTCTTCGCCTGGAATGCCGGACTCGCCATGGGCGGCGTCGCGCGGGTCAGCCAGATCCAGCTGCTGATGCCCTTTGTGGTCGTGCTCATGGCGGCGGTGGTCAATCGCGAAAGCATCGACCTTGAAACCGTGCTCTTCGCCGCCGCCGTTGTAGGCACCGTCGCCATCGGCACGCGCATGCGAGTCGCCAAGCAATCCGGCCGCGACGGCGCGCGCTAACCTGTCCGTGTGAAGGATTTTCAACAGCTCAGTTGCAGCGCGGCATGATTTTCGGTGCCGAAGGTGCTACGGCCTGCCGGTCATTCCGGCCGGGCGTTTGGGGATTCAGTGGCAAAGAGCGCACTCGACAAGGATCTCAAGAAAGTCGTCCAGATCGAAAATGCAACCCAGGCGCTGGGGCGCTCGCTCGCCGTTCCCGGATTGCTGATCGTCTTCCTGACCGGAGCCGTCACTCTCGCCAGCCTGTCGATCTCGGGGGGCCCGCTCGCCTATTTCGTGATCGTTGCGGCGGTGGTCGCGGCCTATATGGCGCTCAGCATCGGCGCCAATGACGTCGCCAACAATATGGGTCCGGCCGTCGGCAGCCGCGCGCTGACCATGACGGGCGCGCTGCTGATCGCGGCAATATGTGAAGCCGCCGGCGCCATCATCGCCGGCGGCGACGTGGTCAAGACTCTGTCGCGCGACCTGCTGCAGCCGGAAGAAATTCTCAGCGCCCGGCAATTCATTCTCGTGATGACCGCGGCGCTGCTGGCGGCCGCGATCTGGATTCATCTCGCGACCTTTCTTGGCGCACCTGTTTCGACAACCCATGCCGTCGTTGGCGGCATCGTCGGTGCGGGCGTCGCCGCCGCCGGCCTCGATATCGTTGTCTGGCCTGTGATCGGTACAATCGCCGCAAGCTGGGTGATATCGCCGGTACTTGGTGGACTGATCGCCGCCCTGCTGCTCGGCTTCGTCAAATGGGCGATCATCTTCCGGCCCGACCGCATTGCCGCCGCGCGCAAGTGGGTCCCCGTTCTTGTGGCGCTGATGATCGGCGTTTTCGCCATGTATCTGGTCACCAAGGGACTGAGCCGTGTGTGGACTGCGCCGCCCATGCTGGTGCTCCTGGCCGGCGCCGCGTTCTTCGCCGCGGGATATTTCCTCGCACGCCCGTGGGTCAGCGCGCGATCCGTCAACATGGAGAACCGCCGGCGTAACGTCAGCAGCCTGTTCAAGCTGCCGCTGATTTTCTCCGCGGCGCTGTTGTCCTTCGCGCACGGCGCCAATGATGTCGCCAACGCGGTCGGTCCGCTGGCGGCGATCGTGTCCGCCGCGCAATCGGGCCTCGCGGCTCCGGACAAGGTGGCGCTGCCCTTCTGGGTCTTGCTGATCGGCGCCGTCGGCATCGCCATCGGTCTTGCCCTGTTCGGACCGCGGCTGATCCGGACCGTCGGCGAGAAGATCACCAAGATGGACGCCATCCGCGCATTCTGCGTCGCGCTGTCGGCGGCAATCACGGTGCTGCTTGCATCGGCGCTGGGGCTGCCGGTGTCGTCGACGCATATCGCGATTGGCGGCGTGTTCGGCGTCGGCTATCTGCGCGAGTTCCTGACCAATACCGGCGTTGCGAACCTGGCCGTGCAGCCGAACTCGTTTTTTCTCAAGCCCGCAAGTCTGAACAAGACTCCGCAGGAAGCCCTGAAGAACTTCCAGAAACGCGAGAGGCGGCGCCTGGTGCGGCGGCGGCATGTCATCGGCATCGCCGCGGCCTGGGTGATCACCGTTCCTGCCGCGGCATTACTGGCCGGCGGTTTCTACGCGCTGATGCGGATTTTTGCCGGCTGAGCCTGACCAAGGCGCGCGTCAAGTGCTGCCGCGAACTCCTTGAGCTTGGGATCGGACAGCAGTCTTTTCGCATCGCGCAGCACCACCCAGTGGCGGTGCCTTTTGCCTTTCTCCGGCCAGTCGTCGAGCTGGCGGGTGACCCGCATCGGAAACACATCCACATCGACAAGGACCGGCCGTATGCCGGCCTTCAGGGTGCGATAGTGGCCGATGGGCGTCGTCTCGACATCGCCTTCGATGCCGGCTTCCTCATAGGCTTCAAGCCGCGCAACCTCCCAGGGCTGCAGCTTTTTGATCGGCGCGCCCTTGGGAAAGATCCAGCGGCCCGTGCGCCGCGTCGTGACAAGCAGAAAGACCACCCGCCCCTCAACGACCGTATAGGGAAGCGCGCCAGCCTGCCGGTCAGGCGAAACCTCGGCGGCACGCGCCGCAATCCGGTCAATCCACCTGCGAAGTGCGCTCATGATTGCTTTCGTCTTCCTCTCTGTGTCGGCGCGAATCCGCAGCAAACGAGAATATCGCGTCACCGGCGGCATGCCCATAAGGGATATCGCCGGATGAGGCGAGGGCAAATCCTAGCGCGCGTCGAACATCGTCGACGGCAGCCAGAGAGCGATCTGCGGAAAGAGGACGATCAGCGCCACGGCCGCGCACATCAATGCGAAGAACGGCAACGTATAGAGACCGACCGTGAGGATATTGCGGCCGGTCATCCCCTGCAGCACATACAGATTGAAGCCGACCGGCGGCGTGATCTGCGCCATCTCCACGACCAGCACCAGATAGATGCCGAACCAGATCAGGTCGAAGCCGGCGCGTTCGACAACCGGGATGATGATCGACGTGGTAAGGACCACCATCGAGATGCCATCGAGGAAACAGCCAAGCACGATGAAGAAGATCGTGAGCGCGATGATGAGCTGCCAGTTGAGCAGATTGAAAGAGGATATCCACTCCGCCAGCGCGCGCGGTATACCGGTAAAGCCCATCGCCGCGGTGAGATAGGCCGCGCCCGCGAGGATGAACGCGATCATGCAGCTCGTCTTGGTGGCGCCAAGCAGGGCGGCGACGAAATTCTCGCGCGTGAGCGTGCCGCTCCACCACGACAATACGAGCGCGAGGAACACCCCCACGACAGCGGCTTCCGTCGCCGAGGCGAGCCCGCCATAGATCGATCCGATCACGCCCAAAATCAGCAGGATGACGGGGATCAGCCGCCGCGAGGCTTTCACGCGATTGATGAAGGAAACCGTCGGCTCCGGCGGCGGCATGCGGTTTGCGTTGATCAGCGCCCAGGCCATGATGAAACCGCTGAACAGAAGGGCCAGCATGACGCCGGGCAGGACGCCGGCGATGAACAGCCGCGCGATCGACTGGTCGGTCGCGGTCGCATAGACGATCATGATGATCGACGGCGGAATGAGCAGGCCCAGCGTGCCGGCGCCGGCGAGCGTGCCGATCGCCATCTTCTCGTCATAGCCGCGCTTGAGCAATTGCGGCAGCGCGATGCGACCGATGGTGGCGCAGGTGGCAGCCGACGATCCGGAGACCGCGGCAAAGATCGCGCAGCCGGCGACGTTCACGTGCAGCAGACGTCCCGGCAGTTTCTGCAGCCACGGCGCCAGGCCCGCGAACATGTCCTCCGACAGCTTGGTCCGGTAGAGGATCTCGCCCATCCAGATGAACATCGGCAGCGCTGTGAGATCCCACGAGTTCGATGCCGACCACATTGAGGTGGCCAGCACCTGGCCCGCCGGCGTCGAAACTTTGGTCATCACGGCCACGAGACCCGTGGCGGCGAGCGCAAATCCGATCCAGACGCCTGAGCCAAGAATGACAAACAGGAGAAGGATCAGCACGAAGGCAAGTTCAACGACACCCATCACCCCTCCTTGCCAAGCGTGATGGCGTCTTCCGCGGACCGGAAGGTCGGACGACCGCGTTTCAGGACGATGAAGAACTCGTCGATCAGGGCAATGGTGAAGACAAGCGCGCCGAGCGCCATGACGCCCTGCGGCCAGGCCAGCGGCACGCGGATCACGCCATGCGAGACTTCGTGGAATTGCCAGGACACGAAGGCGAACAGGGCAAGCTGCCAGGCGATGTAGGCGGCGAACAGCGCGGAGGCTCCGAAAGCCAGGAGTTCGATCTTGTGCCGCAACTGCTCGGGCAATGCCGAGAGGAACATGGTGACGCGAATATGCGCGCCCGATTTCAGCGTGCCAGCCAGCGCCAGAAAACTCGCCGCGGCCAGAAGATAGCCCGCGATTTCCGCCATCGACAAAATGACAATGCCGATCGGCTCAAGGCCAATAAGCTTCAGCGCGCCGTCAATCAGCCGGCCGGCAAGCTGCGCGCCGACCATCAGTGCAATGGTGGCAAGGCACAACGCGGCCAGCCACAGCGCAGCCTGATACAGCGCATCGAGACATCTGCGCATCAACGATCCCCTCGTCGTCATGCCTGAATTCAACAGCGGGTCTCCCGGCATCCCGCTGCGAGACGGGAAACTCCCGGGACCAGCCCGGGAGTTTCCCGCATCATTACTTCTTGTAGGCGTCGAGCATGGCCTTGCCGTCAGCGCCGGCGCTCTTCACCCACTCGTCAGCGATGGTCTCGCCGATCTTGGTCAGGCCGGACTTCAGCGCATCGCTCGGCGGCATCACGATGATCTTGGCATCCTTCAGCGCCTGGGTCTTGATCGCCATTTCTTCCTGCGATGCCTTCCAGCCGCGCTCCTCGGCGGCCTTGGCCGCGGCCAGCACAGCCTTCTGCTCCTCCGGCTTCAGCTTGTCGAACGCCGCCTTGTTCACGAAGACGATGTTGCGCGGCAGCCAGGCCTGCGTGTCGATGTAGTGCGTCAGGTAGTCCTGCGCCTTGGTGTCGACGCCGGTCGAGGCCGAGGTGATCATCACGTCGACGCGGCCGGTGGCGAAGGCGGTTGGCAAATCCGGCACCTCGATCTGGGTCGGGATGGCGCCGGCGAGCTGGGCGATGCGGCCGATCATCGGGTTATAGGTGCGGAATTTCAGCCCCTTGAGGTCGTCGATCGACTTGAGCTCGCGCTTGGCATAGAGGCCCTGCGGCGGCCAGGGCACCGAATAGAGAAGCATCAGGCCTTCCGAGGCGAGCTGCTTTTCGAGGTACGGCTTTTGCGCGGCATACAGTTTCTTGGCCGCGTCATAGCCGGTGGCGACGAAGGGCAGCGCATCAAAGCCGTAGACCGGCGCTTCATTGGCGGCGAGCGATTCCAGAATTTCGCCGACCGGCGCCGTGCCCTGACGCACCGCGCGCTTGATTTCCGGATGCTTGATCAGAGACCCGGCGGAATGCACTTTGATCTTAAGCGAGCCGTTGGTCGCCTTGTCCACATCAGCCGCAAAGGCGGCAACTGTCTTCGTGTGGAAATTGCCGTCCGGATAGGGCGTCGGCATATCCCATGTGGTCTGGGCTGCGGCCGCCGTTGCCAGACTTCCCGCCAGGGCAAGTCCCAAAAGTCCACGCGTAACAATTGTCATTGTCGCTCTCCTGTCGCGGCTGCGAAATGGCAGCCGTCTGCTTCTGATCAACACCCTAGCAGGGATCGCCTGCTGCCCGAATAGTCCTTCTCCTCACCCAACCCTCATGCAAAAGCCGTTCCCGGTGCCCCGATCCCTCTCACTGCGACACCAGGTCCGGCAACCAGAGGGCCAGCCCCGGAAAGACCGCCAGCAGCGCAATCATCAGCAGCATGATGACCACGAACGGCAAGGCGCCGGCGATGACGTCGTTCAGCGTGCCGCCGCGGCGCAGCGACTGCACGACATAAAGGTTCAGACCGACCGGCGGCGTGATCAGCGCCATCTCGATCAGAATGACGATCACGATGCCGAACCAGACCGGGTCGAAGCCGAGCGCAAACATCACCGGCGCGATGATCGGGATGGTGGTGATCATCATCGACAGCGTTTCCATGAAACAGCCGAGGATGAGATAGAAGATCACAACGGCAATCAGCATTTCCCATTTTGACAGGCCGAGGCCGGAGATGAAGCTGGTCAGCGCGCCGGTCAGACCTATGGCGGTGATGACGAAGTTGAGGAAATAGGCGGCGACGATGATCAGCATCACCATCGCCGTGGTCTTCATCGTGTTCTCGAAGGCTTCCAGCAGCATCGTCCACGACAATTTGCCGAACGCCCAGGCGAGTCCGGTCGCGGCGATGACGCCGAGCGAGGCCGCTTCGGTCGGCGTCGCGAGCCCCGCATAGATCGAGCCGACAACGACGAGAAAGATGCCGAACGGCGGCAGCAGATGGATGAGGCTGGCGAGGCGTTCCGGCCAGAGAACGCGGATCCTGTCGCCGCCCCATTGCGGGCGGATCAGGCAAGCCAGCGCGATCGTGCCCATGAACAGACCCGAAAGAACAAGGCCGGGAACGATGCCGGCGAGATAAAGCCGCGGGATCGAAGAGTCGGTCAGCACCGCATAGATGATCATGTTGATCGACGGCGGAATGAGAATGCCAAGCGTGCCGCCGGCCGCCAGTGTTCCGAGAAAGAGGCGCTCGTTGTAGCCGTGCTGCTTCACCAGCGGCAGCGACACCGTGCCGATGGTGGCCGCGGTAGCGACCGAGGAGCCCGAGGTCGCGGCAAACACCGCGCAGGCGCCGATATTCGAATGCATCAGCCCGCCGGGAATGACCGACAGCCATTTCACCATGGCCCCGTACATGCGCTCGGCGACGCCCGCACGCAGCAGCAATTCGCCCATCAGGATGAACATCGGGATCGCGACCAGGAGAAAATCGCGCGAGGCCGACCACGCCACCTCCCCCATCCCGAGCGTAAGCGGCAGGCTCGAATACATGCGGTCGAGGATCAGGCCGAGCACGCCCAAAGCCGCAGCGACCGGCAGCGACAAAGCCAGCAGCGCCAGCAGGAGAATGAGCGTCGTCGCCAGCATCAGCGGCGTCCCCCAATGGCGATTTTCTCGATGTCGCCGGTATGTGCCACTTCTGCTGCGGCGTCCTCGGCCAGCGTCCGTGCACCGGCCAGCGCGCGCACCTGCGTGAGATCGCCGGTCGCAAGCGCCAGCATCACACGCAGCACCAGCGGCACCCAGGCAAATGCAAACAGTCCAAAGCCGAGAAGCCAGAGCATCTGCGGGAACCAGAGCGGCGTGCCGAGCGGCGTGTTCGCCTTGGTGGCGAACAGGAGCGAATCCTCGAGCACCTTTCCGGCAAACCAGCCGAGCGTCAGCACGAACAGCCCAAGGGTCAGAAGCGCGAGCAGATCGAGCAGCGCCGTCAGCGGCTTCGGCAGATGGATATAAAGGGCGTCCACCCGCACATTGGCGCGCTCCAGCAACACGAAAGCGAGTGCCCAGGACGTCGCAATGGCGAAAGCATAGCCGGACACCTCATCCGCGCCGCCGACCGACAGGCTGAGAAACTTGCGGGCGAGTACGTCGACGCTCACCAGCGCGGCGCTCAGGAAAATCGCCGCACCCGCGCAGCGCACCGCCCAGCGCGAGACCGCGCGCGCAAGCGACAGCCATCTATCAAGAATGTTCACCGCATCCCCCAATGCCGAACGGGACGGCGCCGCCTGCCCGGCGGCGCCGCACCATCATGTCAGTTGGATTTGGCGGTGACGCCGACAATCTTGCC